>Ga0224522_1000027_pt1 | contig 101547 bp, 100 predicted proteins | sample CFST25metaG_FD_182733 | JGI IMG/M metagenome (GOLD analysis project Ga0224522, IMG submission 182733) | Peat soil microbial communities from Stordalen Mire, Sweden - C.F.S.T25 | ecosystem: Environmental > Terrestrial > Soil > Wetlands > Peat | place: Sweden: Norrbotten County, Stordalen Mire...
GGCCAGCACTCTTTTCGCAGTCGGCATCCTCATCGCCGGGTTTATGGGACTGATCGCCGTTTCATTGTCGACAGCTTATGCATTTGCAGAATTTTTCGGTATCCAGGGCAGCCTGGATTCGAACTACAAACAGAGTAAGTCTTTCTACACCCTCATCTTCATTCAATTGATCGTTGCCCTGATCATCGCCTTGCTGCCTGGCGTTTCTCTCTTTAGCATCGCCATCCTGTCGCAAACCATCAACGCCATCGCTCTGCCGTTGGTTTTTTACTACCTGATCAAGCTCACTGATGATAAGCAATTGATGGGCGAACATAAAAACAATCTGTTTCAGAAGTGGTTTGCCATTTTCGGGGCTGTGGCCATTTTTATCGCTTCCGTAGCAACTCTTTCGGCTACTTTCTTCAAAGTATAAGAAAAATAAGGAGCTTTGTCACTTTCTGGATATTAAATAAATGCTTAGAATATCTTCGTTTTGTTTTAATCTTTTTTTAGTATTATAAGAAAGTAAGAGTAACTCAACGTAAATATCTTCCTCCTTATTGGGTAATGGTAAGACCCCTGTTTACAGATCAAAATGAGCGGTATGGTGCACCGCTCGTTTTGATTTAACAGGTACGCTTCGTTGACACCTACTCTTACCTGCGGTATCCTTAGCGTGCGCCCGGACGGGACCGGCGCGGCAGAGCCCTGCGAATCCCGCCAGGTCCGAGAGGAAGCAACGGTAAGTGGGATACTCTGGGCGCCGCCGGTAATCCTGTTCGGACGCACTTTTTTTGAAGAGCGAGTGATGACATGACCGATACTCCCCCCGTTTGCAATTACGAAGGCTCCGACTACCAGACCTCTTTTTGGGATCAAGGCGGCCGCGCCTATGAAGACGCTTGCGAAGCCATTGCCCTGAAAAAACTGCTGCCCACGCGCGGGGACCATTTGCTCGAGTTAGGCGCCGGCGCCGGACGGAACACGCTGCGCTATACCGGCTATCATCAGATCACCCTGGTAGATTATTCGCGCACGCAGTTGCTGCAGGCACGCGAACGCCTGGGTGAATCCCCCCGCTTCCGCTTCGTTGCTGCGGATATTTACCACCTGCCCTTCGTCAACGATGCTTTCGACGGCGCTACGATGATCCGAACGCTGCACCATATGGCAGATGCTCCCAAAGCTTTGACCGAAATTCGCCGCGTTCTGGCTCTGGATGCCAATTTTATTCTCGAATTTGCCAATAAACACAACTGGAAAGCCATTCTGCGCTACCAGCTCAAGAAACAGAGCTGGTCGCCGTTTACGCTCGAACCCGAAGAATTCGCTGCCCTGAACTTCGATTTTCACCCGGCCGCCATCCGCAACTGGTTGACCGTAGCCGGATTCAAGATTGAAACCACGCTGACCGTCAGCCACTTTCGCGTCGGCTTTCTGAAACGTGCCGTCCCAACCCGCATACTGGCGGGCCTGGATGGTGCCTTGCAGTGGACAGGGAAGTACGTACAATTTACTCCCAGTGTATTTGTCGGTTCCAGAGCCATCGGCGGCGGTTTGGTACTCAAGTCTGACGCCTTCTTTGCCTGCCCGGCTTGCGGTTCGGCCCTCAAAAACACGCCGCCGCTGCTGACCTGCCCCAATTGCGGGCATACCTATCCGGTCACAGATGGGATTTATGACCTCCGGCTCAACCCACCCACGAAATAATCATGTCTGACTTTTTACTCGATAACCTCAATCCGCAGCAGCTTCTGGCCGTCACCGCCGGTGATGGTCAAATTCTGGTGTTGGCTGGGCCTGGTTCGGGGAAGACCCGCGTATTAACCCGACGCCTGGCTTATCTCATCGAGTGCCGCAGCGTACCTGCCTACGACATCATCGCCGTCACTTTTACGAACAAAGCCGCCCGCGAGATGGAGAACCGTGTCACCAATCTGGTGCAGCGCAACCTCGAAGGCATCTGGCTGGGGACTTTCCATGCCATGTGCGCACGCATGCTGCGGCGCGAAGCGGCAGTCCTTCCTTTTAATTCCAATTTTGTCATCTTTGACAGTGACGACCAGGAAACCCTGGTCAAACGCGCCATGCGCGAGCTCAAAATCGACGAGAAACTGCACCGCCCTGCCAGCGTCCACGCGGCCATTTCAGCAGCCAAGAACGATTTGCTCAGCCCAGGTGAAGTCCCCACCCGCTCTTACCGTGAAGAAGTCGTGGCGCGTGTGTATGCCCGTTATGAAACCATGCTGCGCACCAACAACGCCGTGGATTTCGACGACCTGCTGCTCTGGGGCGCCAGGCTGCTGCGCGAGAACCCTGCCGTCCGGGAAAAATATGCGCTGCGCTTCCGGCATGTGCTGGTGGACGAATTTCAGGATACCAACCTGGCCCAATACGAACTGCTCAAGCATCTCTCCTCGCTGCACCAGAACATTTTCGTCGTGGGTGATGAAGATCAGTCCATCTACCGCTGGCGCGGAGCGGATTACCGCAATGTGCTGCGTTTCGAGAAAGACTTCCCGAAATGCGAGAAAATACTATTGGAGCAAAATTACCGCTCCACCCAGGTAATTCTGGATGCCGCCCGCGGAGTCATCAATCAAAATCACAACCGCACTCCCAAACATTTATTTTCAGACCGCGGCGCCGGGAACAAGATCGTCAAGTACGAAGGCGTGGATGATCATGCCGAAGCCGGTTTCGTGGTGGATACCATCGCCAGCTACCTGGGTAAGAAGAACGCCGTAGCCAGTGATTTTGCCGTCATGTACCGCACTAACGCCCAATCCCGCATGATCGAGGAAGCCTTTATGCACGCCGGTATCCCGTATCATCTGGTGGGGGCACAGCGGTTCTACGGGCGCCGTGAGGTCAAGGACGTGATCAGCTACCTGCGCCTGGTGGAGAATCCTGCCGATGAGGTCAGCTTGCAGCGAGTCGTCACCACGCCTCCACGCGGTATTGGCGAAAAGACGCTGGCCAATTTACAGCTCGCCGGGCAGACTGCCGGGGTCAGTGCCGGTGAAGCCTTGCTTGATCTCGGGCGTAGAGGCGAACAATCGGCTTTTTGGGCGGCCGTTGGGCGTTCCGCTGGGGTTCTGGCTGACTTTGGCGCCATGCTGGCCGGGTGGGTAGATCAGAAGGGTCAAATCGCTCTGGTCAGCTTGTTCGACCGTATTTTGCTGGATGTGGGTTACGAAAATTACATCAACGATCAATCTGATGAAGGCATCGACCGCTGGGATAACGTACAGGAGCTGCGCCGCCTGGCTTTGGATTTTGAGGAACGCGGACTGAGCGAATTTTTGCAAAACCTGGCCCTGGTCTCGGATCAGGATACCATCCAAGACGAGGAAACCGCCTTGTCGACTAAACAAGGCTCTGTAACTCTGCTGACGCTGCATGCCGCCAAAGGTCTGGAATACAAACAAGTGTTCATCATTGGCCTGGATGAAGGGATTTTGCCGCACAGCCGCAGCCGGGATGACCCCGAAGAGATGGCTGAAGAACGCCGCCTTTTCTATGTAGGCATCACCCGTGCCAAAGATCAGCTCTATCTGGTGCGCGCCGAAAGGCGCAATACTTTTGGCGATTATGATTACGGGGAACCTTCACGCTTTTTAGGGGATATCGACGATGCGCTCGTGCTCAACCAGGGTAAACGCGCAGCCGGCCGCCGCGCCCGCTACGACGAAGACACCACCTGGGGGCCAAGTTACAACAGACCCTCTGCTTCCGCCGCGCGGCACATCAGCTTCGAATCCACGGCGCCGGTCAGCAAAACAGCCCGCTTCAAAGCGGGTATGCGCGTGCGCAACGCTACCTGGGGTGAGGGTATTGTGCTCGAAAGCAAAATGGATGTCGACGGCGAAGAAACCGTGGATGTGCATTTCGAGAGCGTCGGTTTCAAACGCGTGATTGCTTCATTGGCCGGGCTGGAAATCATCAAGTAAGATTTATCCGTTATTGGACACAAGACAGTCTACAGAATTTTTCTTTCGGGGGTTTTTTATTGCGATTCTAATATTCTCTAGATTTGTTTCCATCAGGAACGGTTAATGCTGGTATATTTCTCCCATTATGGCATTGATCGCTCTGATTCCCATCCTGCTGGTTCTGTTTTTGATGCTCGTGCTGCACTGGGGCAGCCATCTGGCCGCTTTGGCCGGCTGGTGCTGCGGATTGCTCGTAGCTGCGCTTGCATTCGGGCTCAACTGGCCGGTTTTCTGGGTTTCCCAGGTCAAAGGGCTGCTGCTCACCTTGAATGTGGTGCTGCTGCTCTGGCCAGGGGTCTTTCTCTACTTCCTGGTTGATCAGATCGGCGGGATCCGCGCCATCGCCCTGGCATTGCAGGGGATGGTACATGACCGCGGCTGGCTGCTGGTGCTGGAAGCCTGGATGCTTTCAGCCATACTCGAAAGTCTGGCCGGTTTCGGTTTGCCGATTGCCATGGTCGCGCCATTACTGATCACGCTAGGCGTCTCTCCGGTCATGGCGGTTGCCTCCACAGCCATCGGTCACACCTGGGCAGGCAGCACGGGCGGCATGGCACTTTCGCTGCGCATCCTTTCTGAAATTACCCACTACACCCCTGAAGCCTTATTCCCTGATTCGGCAATATTGCTGGGGATATCCATGATCCTAACCGGCTTGGCGGTAGCTTTTCTGCTGGGTCAAAAACAGCAATGGTGGCGCGTACTTATCACCGGTTTGGTCGTCGGGGTAGTTCACTACGTTCTGGGAATACTGGGCATGATCTCCATCAGTGCTCTTCTAGCTTCGTTTGTGGGCTTTACCTTCGGCTCCTGGATCAGTAAAAAATCAAATGCCCCCAAAACGGACAATTTCAAAAATTCGGTCCTGCGCGCTGGTTTGATCGCTTACGGTGTGCTGGTCGCCATCATGCTGGTCGTTTCGCTGGTGCCTCGGCTCAACCAGGTAATGTCTTCCATTACCTGGACGCTGCAATTCCCGGCTGTTGTCAGCGGCAATGGCACCATTACTCCCGCTGAAAGCGGCAATCTGCTGCACGTACTAACCCATCCCGGCACTCTGGTGATTTTCACCATATTATTTACTCTGGTAATTTTCCATTTTCTTCCCTCGGTACCTCACCTTGACCTGAAACGCACCTTTAACTCGACTCTTCGTTCTGCGCTGCCGGCCAGCCTGGGGAGTTTATTCATGATCGGACTTTCCACCATCATGGAACACAGCGGTATGACCCTGACCCTGGCCAAAAGCCTGAGCGGTCTGGTAGGTGGAATCTACCCGGTCTTTTCTCCGCTGGTAGGGATGATCGGTTCTTTCGCCACCGGCAGTAATGTGAATTCAAATGTCCTCTTTGGTGCACTGCAAAAACAAGTTGCTGTACTGGTTGGTGCCAGCCCAATCGTCATTTTGGCTGCGCAAACCACGGGCGGCTCTTTGGGCAGCATGATCGCCCCAGCCAAGTTGGCCGTGGGTACCAGCACTAATGAACTAAAGGGCCGCGAAGGTGAGGTGCTGCGCTACACGCTACCTGTCGGTCTGGCGATTGCTTTGGTTGTCGGATTGGCAGCACTGGCAATCAGTTAATTAAGAGCTACGAAAACCGGCAGTTTGGCTGCGGTGTGCCGTTATGAGTAAATACTATTTGCCATAACTGCTGATTCCTGGATCTAAACCCTCCTGCGCTGCTTAATAAATAGTAGCGCCACATCCTGAAAAACCTCCCATCATAATTCTTTTTTAGTTCCGGCCAGGCATTTTCAAAGTTGTCATCCCAGGCCAGTAAAGTTTGATCGTAATAGGGCCCAAAATTTTGCCAATCTTCCATTACAAATCGGCCCTCCATTGCTTTCCCCAATTGCGAGATAGAAGGCAGCATGCCATTCGGAAAGATATATTTATCTGACCAGGGTTCACCCGTAGTGATACTTTGGTTATTTCCAATGGTATGGATGAAACCTACACCGCCCGGCTTCAAGCAACGATCTACTACCTGCATATAGGTGCTGTAATTCTTGTAACCGATGTGTTCCATTGAGCCAATTGAAATCACACAGTCAAAGCTTCCTGTAACCTCCCGGTAATCCTGCAGACGGAATTCTACTGGTAAGCCTTTACAGCGCTCCACTGCCAATGCGCACTGTTCTCTGGAGATCGTGATACCTACCACGGCAGCTCCGTATTTTTCTGCCGCATATTGGGCAAAGCTTCCCCAGCCGCTGCCGATATCCAAGACGCGCATTCCGGGTCGAAGACCAATTTTTTTGCAAACCAATTCCAATTTTGCCTCTTGAGCCTCATCAAGATTTTGAGCGGTCTTCCAGTAAGCGCATGAATAAGTGAGGCGTTTATCCAGCATAGCCAGGTATAAATCATTGCCCAGATCATAATGGCGTTCGCCTACTTCAAAAGCCCTGGCCTTGGATTGGCGGTTAAATAATTTTGCTCTGATAACCTGAAACCCAAGCCGGAATTTATTCGTGACCTTTTCATCTAGACGTGCTAACAAGATTCGATTCACCATTTCATCAATTGATTCACAGTCCCACCAACCATCCATATAGGTTTCGCCAAGCCCCAGAGAGGCGTCGCTCAGAACACGCTCGTAAAAACGCGGATCATGAACCTGTATATCCCAGGCGTTTTTACCGTTTGGATTGATTCCAGCAGTTTCGAGAAGTTCACGGATAATTATTTCAGACCTTGTCATTATTCCTCCAAAAATGATTCGCAATTTCTATAAATTTTATCTTTAATGTATTATTTTATCTATTAAAACCCCATCCGCATCATTTCGTAGCACAGAAATATCTCATTTGTTATCACAATTTTGATTATTGATCGCGGCCGCCTTCGCTCCTAAATTGAAAATGAATATCCTGTTCCGTATCCTTTGGTCTATTTTGGGATTTTCTTCATATAATTAATTGGAGATCTTTTTCTGCATCTATAAAATAATTTACAGGAGCATGTATGCTACCAATCGGAGACGATAATTCAGGCCGGCGCACGATACCAGGGATCACCTATTTACTGATCGCAGCCAATTTTTTGGTTTTCTTCATCGAGTTGGCCGGGGGAGATACTTTTATCAACACCTGGTCCTTCGTTCCGGCTGTTTTCCAGGCGGATCACCTTTTTGGTTGGATCACAGTGTTCACCTCGATGTTCATGCACGCCGGTTGGCTGCACATACTGGGGAACATGCTCTATTTATGGATCTTTGGGGATAATGTCGAAGATCAATTAGGCCACGGCAAATTCCTGCTCTTCTACCTTCTGTGCGGAATCGCCGCCACTTTTGCGCAGATGGCCATCCAACCCGATTCGCAAATCGCCAGCCTGGGTGCTTCCGGCGCCATTGCAGGTGTACTGGCCGCCTATCTGGTGCTTTTCCCACGCCAGCGCGTGCGCGTGCTGCTGTTGAATTTTATTATTCCCATACCGGCACTCATCGTTATCGGCTTCTGGTTCCTCTTGCAGCTCTTCAGCCAGTTTGCCGGGAGTGCCGACGGAGTGGCTTATATGGCACACATTGGCGGCTTCATTACCGGATTAATCCTGGTCTTGCTTTTGCGTAGGCGCAACCCTTCACAATCACCTTATTAAGCTCATTTCTATAGATGAAACGAAATCAACTAAAGGATTAAGGTTAAACTAAAAGGACTGCGCCCTGTTCAATTCCGCACTCAGTCCTTCATTTCTACTTAACTTCTGTCCAACAAATGGGGTGCACTATACGTGTGCTCCGGTTTTGTGATCTATTCTTCGATTTCGCTGGAGGCTTTTGAAGATATGTCGTCGGGTTTTCTACCGATATGGAAAACCTTCTTGATGAGAGACCAGATCCATTTGAGCAAACTCAAGATGGGCAGGAGAAGCCAATCCACCAATTCGTTGACATTTGCAAAACCCTGCCCGAAATAGATGAAGATCGGCTTCATTTTTCTAAAGAGCTTGGAGTGCGCGTAGAATAACGTCAGGAGGATAATGACCACGCTGATGGCAAGGCGTAAATAGGAGTTAATTTGCACATTACTGAATTCAGAATAGAGAATTTCGGCGCCGATGACCATGATTAACAGGTAAGCGGCTTTCTTGAGAATCGGTTCGCGGTCGACAAGATAGCTGAACCAGCCCGCAGCTACGCGCATCAATAAGATGCCGATAAATACCCCGATCACTACAAGCCAAAAATGGTTGGTTACAGCCACGGCTGCCACAATATTATCGATGCTGAAGACAATATCCGATATCTCGACAGTCAGTACAATATACCAAAAACTTACACTTTCGATGGGGTGAACATGATAATCAGTTTCGCCGGGTTCCGCTTCACCCAGATTATCGAACGCCAAACGGATGAGGTAAAACGCACCCAGGATTTTTACCCATGGGGTATTGCTGATGGCTGTCGCCAAAAAAAGCATCGTCCCCTGAGCAATATAGGCTCCGATCAATCCTACCCGTAGAGCCGCAGTCCTTTGGTTTCCGAGTAACGGGTGTAACCAATCGCCGATCTTCCAAAGGGACTCCGGCCACTGCACCGGCCTGTTATCCGGCAAGTGCGCCACCAAAGAGCCAAGGACAGCAGCGTTATCGATTGATAGGATCACCTGCAAAAATATCAATTGAAAGATAATCAGAGGAATTGTCCAGTCCATTTAATCTCCCGGCCTTAAGAATTGAATCTGTTCTTTGAGGGCGTGCACAATGAGGACAATGAATGCCTTCAGATTATACGGAAATCCACGCCAAACAATAAGTGAAGGAATACTAAAAAAGGCAGTAATTCATCTTGCTCTTGCCAAAGTCAAATATTTTAGTAGAATTAAAAAGGAATCAACCAGCCACATTGTCTAAAAAATTAAATCGATTTCTTGTTTAATTTGCGACAACTACTAAGGAGAACGCCATGGCAGACCTTGAGGATGTTTTAGCGATAATTCTGGGTGGAGGAAGAGGTACGCGGCTTTTCCCACTGACGCAGGAAAGATCAAAGCCCGCGGTGCCTATGGCAGGCAAATACCGGCTTATCGATATTCCCATCAGCAATTGCATTAATTCTGGAATCATTCGCATCGCTGTACTCACACAATTTAATTCCATCTCCCTGCACCGGCATATCAGCCGTACTTATAATTTCGATTCCTTTCACACCGGCTGGGTTCAAGTATGGGCAGCCGAACAGACTGTGGCCAGCAATGATTGGTATCAGGGAACTGCCGATGCAGTTCGTAAACAATTACAGCAAATCCGTTCCACCAAAGCCAAATATGTTCTGATCCTTGCCGGTGACCACCTATACCGCATGGATTTTTCAAAAATGGCTAATTTTCATTTCGAGAAAAAAGCGGATATCACCATCGCCGTACAACCCGTCGCCCTGGAAGAGGGCAATCGTTTTGGAATTCTCAAACGCGATGAAGAGATGAGAATCACTGATTTCTGTGAAAAACCCAAGGATTTGGAAACTCAACAAAAATTCATCAGCCGCAGCGATAAGGGAAAACCCCTACTGGCTTCAACCGGAATCTATTTGTTCAATATTGATTCCTTATGCGATTTGCTGGAGAGTAATTCGTTCGACGATTTTGGCGGCCAATTGATCCCGGCTGCCATTCATACCCACAATGTTTATGGTTTCGATTTCGAAGGTTTCTGGGAAGATATCGGAACAATTCGTTCTTTCTATGATACCAACCTGGCATTAACCAGCCCGGATTCACCGTTTGATTTTTTTGATCCAGAACGGCCAATCTATACGCATCCGCGCTTTTTACCTGGATCGACGATCCGCCATAGTATTCTCGAGAATACCTTGCTCACCGAAGGTTGTTTCATCGATAATGCAGAAATCTATCATTCCGTCATCGGGCTGCGCAGTCAAATTCGCTGCAACAGTGTGATCCGGGACACAATCATGATGGGCGCTGATTTTTATGAGTCGAATGAGACAACCTCCGATAGTACGGTAGAATTAGGCATCGGCAAGAATTGTTCTATCGAGGGAGCAATCATCGATAAGAATGCCCGCATCGGTGAAGGCACGGTCATTGCGCCATTTCCACGTGGCTTGGATTTTTCGGAAAAATATTGGGTGGTTCGCGATGGCATCGTAGTGATCCCAAAGAATGCCGTCATTGCCCCTCATACTCAAATCATTCCATAGCACTTTTCAAAGCGCGATAGACAATCTTCGTTAATAATCATTGAAGGAGAAACAGAATGGTAAAAACAGATGTGGAACTCCCCGAAAAGGAGGAGCAGCCGAAGGTTACCTGGCACGCGCTCACAACCGATGACGTGCTCGAAAAGCTCGAGACCCATGTCGAGCTTGGACTGACGGATGAAGAGGCTAAGAGTCGGCTGGATGAAGTCGGACCTAATCAACTGGCAGAAAAACCACGACCTTCATTTATTTCACTTGTGCTGGCACAGCTAAAAGGGTTCGTTGTGATCCTGCTGATCGTAGCTTCCATTATTTCAGCCATCCTGGGTGAATGGGTAGATGCAGCCGCTATCATGACGATTGTGGTCCTCAACGCCATCATGGGCGTGATTCAGGAATCCCGCGCTGAAGCTGCTCTGGCTGCCTTGAAGAAAATGGCCGCGCCGGATTCACAGGTGCTGCGCAATGGGAAACGGGTGATCATTCCCGCCACTGACCTGGTACCTGGCGATATCGTTTTTCTCGAGACCGGTAATTTTATCCCTGCCGACTTGCGCTTGATCGAATCCGTCAATTTACGTGTGGATGAATCGGCGCTCACTGGTGAGTCTGTGCCGGTACAAAAAAATGCGGCTCTGGTCGTCTCAGCGGAAAGCAGCCTGGGAGACCGCAAGAATACCGCCTTTATGGGTACGGTGATTTCGTACGGACGCGGTAAAGGAGTTGTCATCTCCACTGGCATGCATACCCAGTTGGGGTTGATCGCCACCATGCTGCAAGCCGTCGAAAATGAAGAAACTCCGCTGCAAAAACGCCTCGATCAACTAGGAAAAACATTGGGTTGGGCGTGCCTGGCAGTCTGCGCCATCGTATTTGTAACCGGTATCCTTGAAGGGGGAAACCCGCTGACGCTGTTTATGATCGCGGTCAGCCTGGCAATCGCGGCTGTACCGGAAGGTTTGCCAGCCATCGTCACCATCAGCCTGGCGCTGGGAATGCGCGAAATGATTCAACGCCACGCCTTGATCCGCCGCCTGTCTTCAGTTGAGACCCTCGGTTCCGCTACCGTCATCTGTTCGGATAAAACCGGCACCTTGACCCAAAACGAAATGACCGTGCGGAAAATCTGGGTGGATGGACAGTTTACCGACGTCTCCGGGCAGGGATATTCGCCCGAAGGTGAATTCTCCATGAAAGGTAAGGTTGTTGACCTGGATGCTTACCCGGCTGTTCGAACCGCTCTGTGGGTAAGTGCCTTGAACAATGACGCATTGCTGGAAAAAATCGAAACCGAGGACGGTTCACCCGACTTCAACATGATAGGTGACCCTACCGAAGGCTCCCTGTTGGTGGCCGCATATAAAGCCGGCGCCCTCACTGCTGACCTCAACCTCGCCTACCCGCGTACCAACGAAGTCCCCTTTGACTCCGAACGCAAACGCATGGTCACTATTCATTTGATCGAAGACCCACAAAAGGATGATATTTCTCCTTTCGTGGACAATAAGCAAAAGAAATCGAGCGTCATCGCCGTAAAAGGCGCCCCTGACCTTGTGCTCAATCTATGCACGCATTACAAACCCATGGATGATAGCGAGAGACTGCCTTTGGATCAGGCCGCTCGCGAACGCATCATCGCTGCCAATGACGCCATGACCAAAGACGCCCTGCGCGTTCTGGGAGTGGCCTATCACGTCGTCAAAGTGCTGCCTGAAGAGATGTCTGCGAAAGAATTGGAAAAAGACCTGACCTTTGTCGGTCTGATCGGCATGATCGATCCGGCACGCACCGAAGTCAAACCTGCTCTGCAAACCGCAGCCAAAGCCGGCATCCGTACCATCATGATCACCGGCGATTACCCCAATACCGCCCGCGCCATCGCCGAAAATATCGATTTACTGCGCCCCAACCATAAGGTAATGACAGGCGCTCAACTGGATGCAATCGACGATGCCACCTTAAAAACCGAAGTGGAACTAACGGATGTCTTCGCCCGCGTCTCGCCCGAACATAAAATGCGTATCGTGGACGCCCTCAAAGCTAATGGTGAGATCGTCGCCATGACCGGCGATGGTGTCAACGACGCTCCAGCCATCAAACGTGCCGATATTGGCATTTCGATGGGCATCACCGGGACAGATGTAGCTAAAGAAACCGCGGATATGGTGCTTACTGACGATAACTACGTCAGCATCGTTTCGGCAGTCGAGCAAGGCCGCATCATTTACTCGAACATTCGTAAATTCGTTTACTACTTGATCTCGTGCAACCTGGCCGAGATCCTCATCATCTTCCTGCCCACGGCCCTGGGGCGCCTGCTCCTGCCCAACCTCACAGCGGATCAATATGCCCCTCTTACGGCTATCCAGCTGCTCTGGCTGAACCTCATCACCGACGGTGCTCCGGCGCTGGCTTTGGGTACCGAAAAAGGTGAGCCCGACATCATGGACCAGAAGCCCCGCCCGCCCAAGGAACCCATTATCAACAAAGAAATGACCATCGGGGTCATCGTACAGACGATCGCCATCACTTCGGTCACCCTGTGCGCTTTCTGGATCGGCCTGCAACATGACATTCGCTATGCTGAGACAATGGCGTTCGTCACCCTTTCGTTGTCTGAATTACTGCGTGCCTATACTTCCCGCTCGGAACGTTATCCGATATGGAAAATTGGCTTTTTCACGAATAAGTGGATGAACCTGGCTGTCGGCGCTTCCTTCGTGCTGGTGATGGCTGTTGTTTATATCCCCTTCTTTAACCCAATCTTCCAGACCGAAGCATTGACTTTTGCCGAATGGGAATTGATCTTGCCCCTCTTCCTCGTCCCCTCCATTGCTGCCGAGGTGACTAAGCTGATCGTGCGAGCCGTCAAGCAGAAAAAACTGGCATAAAAAAATAAAGGCGGTTCATGAACCACCTTTACAAGAGTTCTTTTATATATCCGAGCACTGATAATTCGTCAGTGCTCGGTTTGTTTTTGCAGCAGCTCACGGATCGGAGCGAAACTCTGCCTGTGAATCGCGCAGGGGCCAGCCTCCGCCAGACATTTTTGATGCAATGCCGTACCGTACCCTTTGTGCCGGGCAAATTCGTAGCGCGGATACTGCTCCGTACTCGCTACCATCCAGGCATCCCTGCTGGTCTTGGCCAGTATGGAAGCAGCCGCAATGCTCAGGCTGCGCTGGTCGCCCTTGATGAGAGCTGTTTGCGGCGTGTCAACATCCTGCAGGAACAAAGCGTCAATCAACAAATGTTGTGCATTCTCAACCAATGCAGCCAAAGCTCTCTGCATAGCCAATCGCGTCGCCGGCAGGATACCCAGCGCGTCGATCTCTGCGGCGCTGCTTTCGCCAACTCCCCAAGCCGCTGCATATTGCTGAATGACAGGGGATAGCGACGCGCGCCGTTTAGGACTGAGCTGCTTGGAATCGCGCACCCCTTTTAGAATATCGAGAATCTTTGGGTCTTGCGGGAGTATCACTGCCCCGGCCACAACCGGACCGGCCCATGCCCCCCGTCCGGCTTCATCCAGACCGGCAATGCTGTGAATGCCTTGCAGCCATAAATACTGCTCAAATTCGAGATCGGGAGCTGCTGGAATCTGACAGAGATCAATGCGGGCTGGCATATTGCCTCACCATGAGATTTTTTGTTATGAATAGATTTTCCGGCGCAGGTTGCGGCGGATAAGGAATAAATCCAGGGCCATGTGCATGGAGTCACGCAGCACATGAATTTTGCTGTGTGTCTGATAATACCAGGGGATTGGGACTTCGATGGTGTGCAATTTCATCTGGCGGGCGATGGCAAGGATTTCTACATCAAAGGTCCATCCGTAAATGGTCATCTTCGGGAAAAGCGTCTCGGCCGCCTGTGCCGTGAAACACTTAAAGCCGCATTGGGTATCGTTCAATTCAGGCAAGGTCAGAATGCGTACCAGCGAATTGAAGACCCTGCCCACCAGATGGCGGTAGGCAGGTTCGCCGTAGCGGACTGCCCCGGGAGCTTCACGCGAAGCAATGGCGATATCATACTGCCTCTTTTCGGGCGGCAAAAAACGGCTGATCTCACCAATTGGCATGGATAAATCGACATCGCAAACGAACCGGTAATCCCCTCTGGCCAGGAGCATGCCCTTTTGAACGGCACGTCCCTTACCGGGGAGGTCTTCATGCACCACGATTGCATAGGGATGTTCTTTTGCGAACGCCTGCGCAATACTCAGCGTCTGATCCTGGCTGGCGTTTTCGATGATGATCAATTCACAGCCAAAGGGCTGTTGTTTAATAAAGGCATCTACCTGCAGGAGTGTTTTCGGCAGGCGGAGTTCCTCGTTATGTGCTGGGAAGAGAATCGATAAGTAGGGAGTGGATTCAACCATAATTTTCCTAATTATAAATGTGTTTTCTCTTCAAACCCGGCAGGGTTTTTTTCTCCACACAAATCCATATTTTGATATTCAGCACAATTCTCTACAACTAAACAAAAACTCCTGTTTCTACAGGAGTCAATGTAGTTAGGGTAGGCGAACTGCCTGTCCCTCAATGGGAGAATCGCCGAGAACAATTGATTTTGGAGCTGCTGGGTCTGTCGGCGGATGTTAACACTCGCCTGGCAATAAATTGAGAATGGTTATTTTGTTTTCAGCGAATGGACAGTAATGAGTGAATAAAAAGTATTGACGTACCATATCACAAGTGTTATTGTACGATACATACAGTGAATACACTGCGGGCGCCACTTTTTTGTGAAGAGGGTGATTATATTTTGCGAATCATTATTAGAAATACATCTGGGAAACCAATTTATGAACAGATTAAAGAACAAATAAAGGAAGCTATACTCAGCGACGAATTAAGTGAAGGAGAAATACTTCCATCTATTCGGCAGCTTGCCAGCGAGTTAAAAATAAGTGTAGTGACTACGACGAGGGCTTACTCTGACTTAGAGCAAGAGGGCTTTATTGTAAATGTGCAAGGTAAAGGCTGCTTCGTTTCTCCGAAAGACAGTGAGCTAATACGTGAACAGCTGCTTCGTAAAATCGAAGATGGTTTTGCGGCTGCTATAAATGCTGCAAAGATAGCTAAATTGCCTCAAAAAGAATTATTACAACTGTTTAAATCTATGTTGGAGGGAAATCGGTATGAATAATGCCTTTGAAATACAAAAGCTTTGCAAAAGCTATAAAGACTTTTCCCTAAATAATATCTCTTTCTCTTTACCGATGGGCTATATCATGGGATTTGTCGGTCAGAACGGTGCCGGCAAGACCACCACGATCCGCCTGATCCTTAATATAATTGACCGGGAAAGCGGTGAAATAAAAATATTTGGGCTGGACAACATACAGGACGAGCAGAAAATAAAGCAGGACATTGCGGTCGTTTTCGATGATATCTATTTTGTCGACAACTGGAAAGTCCGCGAGGTGGAAAAGGCTATTAAACCCTTTTACACAAACTGGAGCAGTAAACTTTTTAATGAATATCTCAAAAGCTTTCATCTCCCCGTGGATAAAAAGGTAAAAGAATTATCCCGCGGTATGAAAATGAAGCTGATGCTGGCTGTCGCGTTGTCGCACGAGGCAAAGCTGCTGATCCTTGACGAACCGACGAGCGGACTCGATCCCGTTGCCCGCGATGAGCTGCTTGGAATTTTGAGCAAGTATGTCGCCGAAAGTGAGAAAAGCATTCTTTTTTCAACCCAGATTACGTCTGACCTTGAAAAAATCGCCGACTATATTACGCTGATTGATCACGGAAGTATTTTCTATTCCGGGGCCAAAGATGATCTGCTGGAACGCTTTTGCATCATCAGGGGCGGCCCGCATGACCTGACGGACGCGCTGAAGGAAAAGATCATCGGGCTCACCACAAATATCGCCGGATTTGCGGGATTGCTGCCGACTACCGAGCTGAAGCATTTAGCACCGGAAATCGTCACGGAAACGCCCACGATAGACGAGATTCTCGTATGCATCAGCAAAGGAGGCAATCACTATGAGTAATATTCTCAAATCGATAAAGCTCGATCACGATATCATGAAGTCGCGTTATCCGATTTTCATTCTTGGCTACGTGATCGGGATTTTATTCGCTGTACTGTCAAAGACGCCCATTTTAGCCACAGCGATTGTTATGGTTATGGCGGCACCCCTTATCGGTCAGTACTTTTCCATATATGAAAAAAACAATCTTGAAAAACTGTACGGCATATTGCCGCTCAGGAAGTCCGAAGTCGTCATAGGCAGATACCTATACGCCCTATGCATCGTTGTCATCAATGGTATTATCGCGACGATTCTGGCATATATCATTTCATTATTAACCAATATTAGCATGAACAGCTTTGAATCGCTGAACATTATTTCCATAGCCTTCCTTTATTTCTGCCTAATGGTCGCGGTGATATTTCCATTGTACTTTAAGTTTCCGTTCTCCAAAATATATATCCTTTCTAACTTGCCGTTTTATTTGATTTTATTAATTAGCCTTGCCATTACAAGATCAACGCACTCTCTTCAACAGACGAGTCCAGTAATCCAGTATCTCACGTCCAACCTTACAATAGCAGCGATCGGGGTGGGTCTGGGTCTGATCCTACTAGCTCTTTCTTGCCTTTTATCCTGCGCACTTACCGAGGGAAACCGGGCAAAATCCCTTCCTGTGGAAGAACCAGGCAAGCGTTTGTTCTTTGTCGATAACCTGCGCACGTGGGTGGTGATACTCGTCGTGCTGCAGCACCTGGGCGAGATTTTCGGCCTGTATTTGTTCCTGATGCTGAACCAGGCCTACTTCATGGGCCTGATCTTCCTGCTCTCGGGGTATTTCACGCCCGGAACGTATGAACGCAAAGGGCCTAGCAAATTCCTTATGGACAGGCTGCTGCGGCTCGGCATACCCACGCTCGTTTACCTCTTCATAATCAGTCCTCTGATGGTCTGGGGAAGCCATCAAATAACGCATAAGCCCATCGGGAGTCTGTTTGCCCTGGATCAGATGTGGTTCGTGGTGATGCTGCTCGTATTCGACCTGGGCTACCTCGCGTGGCGGACGATTGTGAAAAACAGGCCGGAGCGCCTGGCAGACGACGCACCCAAGATGCTCACGTTCCCCAAAGTCGCCCTCTTCACGCTGGCGCTGGCGGCCGTTAGTTACTTGCTGCGGATTGTCGTTCCATACGGCATACCCGTGCTCGAATTCCCGTCGCTTGGGTATCTGGCCCAATACCTGAGCTTTTTCCTGATCGGTATGCTTGCCTTCCGGCAGGGCTGGCTCCGGTCGATTCCAGGTTCGCTCGGGCAGCTTGGCTTCGTTTTGGCTGTGCTCGCAACGGTCATATTGTTCCCCACGGCAGTGTTTATCGGCTCCGGCAGCAAGTGGATAGGCTACGGGAGCTGGCAATCGGCCGTATTCGCTCTGTGGGATTCGATCTTCGCCGTGGGAATAAGTCTGGCATTGATTACTTTCTTCCGCCGCTTCCTCGACGGCGGGAAAAAGTTCGGCCAGTTCCTCTCCCAGCATTCCTTCGCCGTGTACATCATCCATGTGCCTGTCATCGTTTTCCTGATGCTGGCGCTGTCCGGCTTGCAGATGGCAACGCTGCTGAAGTTCGGCCTGGCGGCGGTCGTGAGTCTGCCAGTCTGTTTCGATATAGCCTGGCTTGTACGGAAGATACCATATGTGAAGAAAGTTGTATGAGGAGGCAGTAAAATGGCAAAGCACAAGTTTCTATAAGAGAGCGTTGAGTAGTAGCAGAAGGAGCTCAACCAGAGAGTTTTTTATATCAACAAGAACAATATTAAAGCATTAATAATTTAATAAGGAGTTGAAAATAGTGACAAGAATTTTTTTGATAGTTTCAATTACAGCATTCATAGCTTTTATAGTCGGTCTAGTTAACCCGAGCCGCGCAATATTTTGGTCTCAGAAAAAAACCAAAATTCAGTCTATTGTTTATCTTGTAATCGGTGTTGTATTTGGAATAATCTGGCTTCTAATCCGTGTATAGACCAATCTTAAACAATCGATGATTTGGCTTTATGGAACTGCTTTCGATTGTGAATCTTTTTAGGGAGTGATTTTTGATGAGCTCTCAAGATTCCAAGCCGGCTAGCGGTTTGTTTTCTCGTTTTTCCGACGAATCATCATGGCCGTATTGGGTGTCATCGTCGGCTGTATTCTGGCGTTTATTGCGTCGAGCATTATAATGACTGCCGCAGCCTTACCTGTGTATGCGGCGACAAACGGCCGGAACACCACGTTGCAAACCAGGAAACCCGGTAATCGCATCCTCCTGCGGGACTGCCTGTCCCTCGATGGGAGAACCACCGACACCCAAACAAAAACTCCTGCCTTAGCGAGAGTCAATGAAGTCGGGGTGGGCGGACTGCCTGTCCCTCGATGTGAGAACCGCCGACAGCTAAACAAAAACTCCTGCTGATTGCAGGAGTAAGTGTGAGTCGGGGTGGGCGGACTTGAACCGCCGACCCCCGCGTCCCAAACGCGGTGCGCTGGCCAACTGCGCTACACCCCGATGTTGTTAGAGTATAATCCGAAGCAGTGCTATACGTCAAGGAACACGCCAAATGAGTAAACCCACCCACATCGATTTTTCGGTACGTAAAATCTTACCGATCCACTTCCTCCTCATTTGTGCCCTGATTTTCCTCCCTGGTTGCTCACTCATTCGGCTCCCTGGTGCCGCACCAACCGCTTTTACCCCCACGCTCACTGCAACCCTAAAGCTCGAAACTCCCTCACCGGTTCAGACTGCTGTTTCTCCCACCCCCACAATGACCGCAACGGCGACACCCAGTGGGTGTCTGGAACAGACTGGCTCGGTCAACGTTGTCTCTATACCCGGCAAATTACAAAAACAATCGACCGAACTCAGAATCTACACTCCCCCCTGTTACTCGGCTGCCGCCCATATCCATTACTCGGTGCTGTATATGCTGCATGGGCAGACCTATACCGACGCCCAGTGGCAGCAACTGGGGGTGACCAGCAGCGCTAATCAATTAATCACCTCAGGGGAAATCCCGCCGCTGATCATTGTGATGCCAAATGAATCCGCCTCGATGTCTGAAGCGGACACCTCAAAATTTGGCGTTGCTCTGGTTCAAGAAGTCATTCCCTGGGTGGATACTCATTATTCTACTTGCAGCGTGCGCGCCTGCCGCGCCATCGGCGGTTTGTCGCGCGGCGGTAACTGGGCTGTACGCATTGGCCTGTCTTACCCCGATTTATTTGCTGTCATCGGCGCTCATTCCGCCCCATTGTTTTACGGCGACCTGAGCCGTGTGGCAGCCTGGATTAAAGCCATACCGGCGCCTCAGTCCGCCCCAATGATCTATATCGACTTTGGAAAAAATGACGAGGAGAAGGATCAGATGATGCAATTCGGACAGGAGCTGGACAGCCTCGCTGTCGTTCATCAATTGATCCAGTTCAATGGTTTTCACAATGCTGACTATTGGTCCGCCCACGTAGCTGATTACCTGCGCTGGTACGCTGCTTCGCTGGCAGCCCCCCAGATTTCGCAGTAATCAATATAATTCCGGATTTTTAAAAGGGATCAAAGCAAAAATAACCGCTGGTACATATAAGCCAGCCCTATCAATGGCGTCTCCAGTCAGCAAGCCAACCGCGCCATTTTTCTGCTTTGAGTTGCTTCGGCCAAAGACCTGATCATCGGCATCACCCAGTTCCATCCCCCCGCGTACCAGTTCCGCGACTTTTTCAGGCAGGAAGAACTCGCCGCTGCGGCCTTTGCTCATGCGCTGGCGATCCAGCACAACCACCCAGGCAAAGACGCCGATCTGGCCGGAAATTTCTTCCGCACCTCCTTCGATCCCGGCCCAGAAATCCGCCCCGGGAGCCAGGTCACGTGCTGTTTCCGCTCGTTCACTGGCGCCTTGCAGCGTCTCCTCATCCGTCATTGGCTGCACCGAGATGCCCGGCTGCACTTTGAGCGGCACCACGCTGAACTCCTCATCGGGGAACATGGCGCTGAATCCCTCGAGAACGGCCTGGCTTTTGACTGGATTGGTGGAAGCAATGACGATGGTTTTCATAGATAAAGTGATCCTTATTTGAAATGAAACTGTACTCTTAATTTGTTATCCGTGTTTACGATTATAATTTAAGAGAAGGTTTGGGAGGAGTATTTTATGCAAATTCTCATAATAATTGCACTGGTCCTTATCGCGGCGGCAGTCGTTTTTGCAGTACAAAATGTAGCTGCAGTTGCTGTCACCCTGTTCTTCTGGAAGGTGCCTTCTTCGCTCGCTCTGGTGCTGCTCATCGCACTGGTAGCAGGCATATTGATTGGCCTGCTGCTCGTCCTACCGGGATCCATCAAGAATCGGATGGCTGTCTCCAGCCAGAAAAAGAAGCTGGCGGCTCTGGAGAATGAACGCGACACATACAAAGCGAAATCAGAGGCATCTGAGAAGGAAGTAGCGACTCTGGAAAATCAATTGGCTAGTTTCTCTGCTGCGCTCGAAGAGAAGCAGACCGGCGAGAAGCCATCTGACCAAGGCGTGCCCAAAAGCTAAGGCGAATACTGAAACCTTGGCATACGAGTAAACCTCTAGAGAATTTTTTGGGGTTGATTGAAGAATTCGGTGGCTTTTTCTTGAGTAGCTGAAGAAACAGAAAGAAAATTTTCTTTGGTGTGTATGCTTAAAAATGGGGAATAAGTATTCCTGGAAAACTATTTTTATTTACATCAGACAGCCAAGGACTTATTGTAGATACCGGGACATTAATATCATTTGGGCATGGAACATATACTGCCGACTTCTCCTTTAGAAAGCACTGGCTGTTGCTATTGAAATTTCCCTTTGAAGACATAAAGGAAGAGATTTACCAGCTGAAAAGATCTAGAAACCTGGCAATTGATCAATTGACAGTTAAGGGTGAACCGCAATAACTGCATGCAGACTGCCCTTCAAAGAGAGTTTGGGCAGCTCCACATGAGGGACAAATTACGCTATTGGTTTTTGGACCGTTTACTGCCGCGTGGTCGATGGCGACCCGGGTTAAATCTCCGGGCGCAAACCTGACATAAATGGTTGCATCTGTTACAAATTTTGGCCGCGAAGTATCTGCAATTGAGGTTTGTGTCTCTGCTTGAAAAGAAGGTTGGCCAGCGGGAAAAACCATCAAGCCAAATTGCATCATGGAGGCATTCTCTCCGATGCGGATACCTGTATCGACAAAACGCAGGATTGTTGCTCGAGCTTCCACACCGGTGCGGCGCAACTGATCATAAATCCGTTCCTGGGCCAATAATTTATTTTCAATCTGGGGGTCTGCCGGATCGATCAACATAATTTCTCCTTGAGTAAATAATAAATAAATAGAGTTAATTTACCTTATTTATTGTAATACTTTATATTCAGATAATTCAAGTACCTCAATAGAATTTACCTCCTACAATTTGTAAAAAACGAATAGATAATTATTTGGTCGATTAATAGCGGATTTGAATGAATACTCAAATCTGCTATTTTAATCATTCACTAATTGGGCACCCCGGTGAATTCGCGCACGATACAGCTTTAATAGCCGCTTTCGTCCTGCAATTCTAACTGGATTTATATAATCACTTTGTAAGATGATCTTAAAACTAATAATATGGAGCTGGACTTTATCGAATAAAATCCGGTTTAGGAGATAATGATGAATATCGCTTTATGGATTGTACAGGGGTTGCTGGCCCTGATTTATTTGATGGCAGGGTCGCGGAAAGTATTCCAAACTCAAAAGTTCCAAGAGCAGATGAAGTGGGCGGCGTCATCGACGAAAGGTTATCTGGTCTTTATTGGTATTGCCGAGATGGCTGGTGCTGTGGGACTGGTTTTGCCAATGTTGACAGGGATTCTTCCCTGGTTAACTGTTGCGGCGGCCGCCGGGCTGGCTCTGGTGCAGTTGCTGGCAATTATCACCGTTCACATTCCGAAAAAAGAATACAAATCTTTGCCGGTAAACCTGTTGTTGCTGGCGCTGGCGTTATTTGTAGCAATTGTCCGTTTTGGCTATGCTGTCTAGCAACTTCCATTGAACCTGTTCCAACATATACAGTTCCCGGCTGGTCCACTTCGGTGAATTAGCCGGGCTTTCTTTAATCAGTGAATGTTTCCACAAACCTGGACGCATCAATCGGCTACATAATGATTGCATCACCAATGGATATTTCAAAGCAGCAGCTTCTCCGGCGGCATCGAAAAAGAAAGAATAAAGTTGACTCATGACATAGGCGCTTTAAATGATAATTAGCAACCCTCGTCAACGATACTCTTGAAAAATGGTTTCGACAATTAATATGGTGGTGAGTAGTACCGCTAATAACCAGATCAGCCCGGCAGAGGTCCACCGGTTAAAAAGGTTTGCAATCATCGCGATCGGCAAAATGCAAGCCAGGCCGTACAGACCGTAATCGATCCGCGGTTTCACCTTTTGAATGGGTGAGTCACTAAAATAGATAAGACCACTGCCGCACCCCAGACCTAATAGGCTGATCACAAAGAACAAAACAACCATCGCTGTCCCATTCAATCCGAAGAGGTTCAAGATAAAAATGCCGCAAGACGCTGTACGAGCCGGATAGGGGATCGAATCTTTCTGGTTCATTAAAAATACTCTTGAGAGAATGAAATGACCTCCTACAATATCCTGCGGGGTAACCTGCCAGCGAAAAGCCTGGTTTTCCCCTGGTTCGATGGGTAAATTGCTGTTCAAGTCCCGATACTTTACAAAATCGCCTTTACTGACAGCCACTTTCACCAGAATATTTGCTTTTTCTTCATGCGGGTTCTTAAAAGTGGCCGACAAATTCCCTTCTTCTGCGGGGGCCAGCAAGACAGGGCAGTGAATGTTGACCAGGTCGGCCTGGGTTGGCTGTGTACTGTCAAATGCCGCTCCATCGCGAGAATCACCCCAAAAACCAGACCCATTCAAGTTTGCTGCAGCAGCCATTCCGTTGAACCCAATACTGCAGATCAGGCCGATGACAAAAAAGATCCCCCCAACGATGAGTCTGCGCTTGTTGTGAAGATCAGATCTTGAATCAATGGATGATTTCATAATTCGTTTTCTCCCCCGAAATTTGACTTCGGGTTTCTTCACCGGCATTGTTTTTCAAAACAGGCAAGAATGTTTGTTCAATCCCTTTCAATTTAACATGATCCGCATAATTTTGCAATTAAGTCAACGGTCATTCCACTAAATGAACGTTGATGGATTCGTGTTATATAGCCAGTTTATACCTGGAATGCGTTCGAACGAAATAAATTAGTGCCTATCCATAAAATTGGGGATAGGCACTAATTTGACATTAGTTCAATAAGTATAGAGTTGACTCATCAAATGTTATGAACGGATGTTTCTTCGGCGAGGATATCCATTTCTTGTTGGGCGCTTTGGGTATTCGGGACTGTCCCATATAATGCGATGGCCAGAGCCAGACCTGTACCGAAAATTAACTGGTCAAATATTATTGTTTCGACATAATTAATTGGGTCTGCAGACATCAAGCCATAGTAAAATATCATCCCGAGATTAAAGGCCAATTGGATTACCAGTAAAGTTGCAATCGAGATAACCCCGGCCCGCCTTTGCATTTTGCCGGTTGCCGAACGCACAATCCACACTGGGGCGGCCAGGGCCACAAAAAAACGATAGACCAGGACGGCGACTGCCACCGATAACATATAACCAAATTCCACGGTACCCACGTCTGGCCAATTGTTACTAACTCGACCATAAATAATAGTTGGCAGCAGGAATCCTAACGGCAACAACATGGCTAGCCTGCCATGTCTTTTAGCCAGCAAAGCACCCATTAATATTAGAACCAAATAACCGCCATAATTATAAAAATTATTATAAGAGGCTATTCCGAGAATTGTATTTAGATAATTTTTAGGTGAAATTTGAATGTCTGTAGTATAAAATTTAAAGTTCGCCCCGAAATTAAGGATGACAAGCAGGCAAAAAATACCCAGCCACACCCATGCAGCACGCGAGATGCCTGCACGCCTTCTTGCCAACCATAACAAACCGATGATAGAAAGAAAAATGGTAATGAGAATGAGTAGATTCAGAACTAAAGGGGGCTGAAGTTTGGTGTGTTCAATCCACCTGAACAGGCTGAGGTTTGATATCTCCATTTCCATGGATTGGAAACGCCTCCAAAAAATATCAAGCAAGGTTTTAAATAACAGTCCCAGCGGCACAAGGCCCCAGATGGGAAATTTTCGTTTCCAAATCCACACGACCAAAACCGGGATTATGAGTACATAAGCTGCCCGATAAACCATCAGGTAAAACCAATCCTCTCCGTTCAATTCGGCCACCTGGCTCACGAAAAAGATCAGACCCGGAACCAGGACGAGAAACACACCTTTCCAGGGTAATGGAGCATTGGGGACTGCTTCCATCAGGCCCGCAGCCCTTTGCGGATTAGAGACATGTTCCTTGATTACGTTGACCATCAAATCTCCCAGGGTTCGCAGCCACAAAGGGAGCAGTTTGAATCCTTTTCTCGCCTGGAAGCAGGCGCGGCATTCGTCTGTAAAAACCTGCAGCATATCCGGCCCATATTCGTCTCTGTGGGCTTTAGGATACAGGTGAAGCAATCGGGCATAGATACACCTTGAAATTCTAACCCACCGATTGTCTTTCATATCTCACCTTCCTCACTTAACCCAATGATGAGAACGTGTTTTTGACGGGCTACCTGTACCAGTTCGGCCAGGCGTTGGCTCTCGCTTTTGATCACATTTTGACCCAACCCGCTCAAACGATAATAACGCCGCCGTTCGTCGTCCAACTCCGGATCGGGGCGGTCGCCGCTTTCTTCGATCAAACCGGCAGCCTGCATACGTTTGAGCGATCCATATAGCGTTCCAGGTCCCATCTTTATTTTCCCGCTGGTTTGGGTTTCAACGTCTTTCATAATGGCATAACCGTGTTTTTCGCCATCTACCAATGCCAGCAGAATATAAAAAACGGCCGCGCTTAGGGGTCGATAAGAATTTATTTTTTTTATCATAAACGCCATCCTTTTGATATTATATCTATAACGGATATATCTATTTCGGATATAGTAACCTTAAATTATGGAAAAGTCAATAAGCATTTTTGACTGTTTCCACTAAAGTTACAGTCCCAAGTGTGAGTATGTCTTTCGGTTGTTCCACAGCGAAGCCTATGTACAAATTAGTGAGATGGTGCAGCTTTTACTTTGTTTTGCAGCAATCCGGCGGATTCTACACCCAGGCAGGATATTCCTGTCGCGCAGCAGTGTTATGATCTCGTTGATGGATTTAGGTTTAAATAGCCAGCTTATCCTTCGCTTGAATAGTAAAAACCATTTAATCCACTAAGTTATTCATTTGTTGCATTATAATTAAGTGCATGATTTTAACCCTCAAAGAAGTCAACCACATCGCTGATCTGGCACGGCTCAACCTTTCTGAAGAAGAAAAGAAAAAGTACCAGGAACAACTTTCAGCCATATTAGATTACGCCGCCCGTTTGCAAGAATTGGACACCAGCGGTATTGCTCCTACTGCCAGTGTATTAGCCACTACCAGCCATCTGCGCGCCGACAAAGCAGGCGACCCCCTGCCTCTGGAAGAGACGCTGCGCAACTCCGCCAATAAGACGGATAATCAATTCCGCGTTCCCCCGGTATTCGAATGAGTACATCCCTTATCGACCTTTCCTCAACCCAAATGCTGGCGGGGCTGCGTTCTGGTGCATTTTCCAGCCGCGAACTGACCCAGGCCGTGCTCGACCGCATCCACGCCGTCGACCCTCAGGTGCGGGCTTATCTATCCCTGGCACCGGAGCAGGCGCTGGTGCAGGCTTCACAGGCGGACGCGCAGTTGACAGCCGCACGCAAATCAGGCGCGGACAAACTACCAGCGTTATTAGGCCTGCCCATTGCTGTAAAAGACCTGCTCACCGTCAAAGGGATGCGCTGCACCTGCGGTTCGAAAATCCTCGAGAATTTTGTGCCTCCTTTTACCGCCTCATCCATTCAACGGTTGCTGGATGCAGGCGTCATCATCGTGGGGAAGACCAACATGGATGAGTTTGCCATGGGTTCTTCCACTGAAAACTCTGCCTATTTTCCAACCTCCAACCCCTGGGATCTCACCCGAGTGCCAGGCGGATCAAGCGGTGGTTCGGCGGCGGCCGTAGCCGCCCGCGAAGCGCCTATTGCCATCGGTTCGGATACTGGCGGTTCCATCCGCCAACCGGCTTCTTTCTGCGGGCTGACTGGGATTAAACCCACGTATGGACGGATCTCTCGTTACGGCCTGATCGCTTACGGCTCCTCGCTGGATTCCGTAGGCGTGCTGGCGCATTCGGTCGAAGATATCGTACCCCTCTTCCAAACCATGTCAGGAGCCGACCCGCATGACGCCACCAGTATGGATGTGCCGGTGCCAGCGATCCAGCTTGACAACAAAACTGATCTGCACGGACTGCGCGTAGGCGTCCCGGCTGAATACTTCATCGAGGGGATCCAACCCGAGGTCGAGGCGGCCGTGCGCAAGGCCATCCAGACCCTCAAAGAAATGGGCGCTGAGATAGTGGAAGTGAGCCTGCCCCATACGAGCTATGCCCTGCCTGTTTATTACCTGATCGCTCCGGCTGAAGCTTCGGCCAACTTGGCCCGCTATGACGGCATCCGCTTTGGGCCGCGCTCGACCGAGGATAGCCTGTGGAGCATGTTCCGCGATACCCGCGGTGAACTCTTCGGCCCCGAAGTCAAACGCCGCATCATGCTTGGCACCTATGCCCTTTCCGCCGGTTATTACGATGCTTACTATGGGCAAGCGCAAAAAGTCCGTACCCTCATCAAACGCGATTTCGACGAGGCTTACCAGTCCGTGGATGTGATTGCCTGCCCGGTCGCCCCCACGACTGCCTTCAAACAAGGCGAACATTCCGGCGATCCCCTGGCCATGTATCTGGAAGATGTCTTCACCCTGCCCATCAACCTGGCGGGAGTTCCCGGCCTGGCCTTCCCGGTCGGGTTTGATTCCAGGAACCTGCCCATCGGGATGCAATTACTGGGTCCGCACTTCAAAGAAGAAGCCCTTTTCAAAACCGCCCATGCCTACCAGCAAGTCACCGACTGGCACAAGCGCACACCAAGCCTGTAGTACATTTAATAAAGCTTCAAGATAATCTTTCACAATTGCAAACAAAGAGGAAGGCATTTTATTTTGCCGCGAGTTTATTTTCAAATCCATAATGAGTGAGGGATTGAGAAATGAAGAAACTTGTCACAGGCGCAACAGGATTCATAGGATCAGCAATTACGAGAGAGCTCCTAAAAGATGGAGAAGAAGTAAAGGTTCTGGTCAGAAAGACCAGCGATACCCGCAATATCGATAAACTTGACGTCGAAAAAGCTTATGGAGATATTCGGGATAGCGAATCTATGAAAGAAGCGCTAAAAGGCTGCGACACACTTTATTTTACGGCTGCCTATTTTGCCCATTGGGCGCCTGATCCGAAACTTCTTTACGAGGTCAATGTAGGTGGTACCAAGGCTACCCTGAAAGCCGCACTTGAAGCCGGGATAGAAAAAGTTGTTTATACCAGTACCAATAATGCCATCGCTGCCAGCGGACCCACTCCTGCGAATGAGGAGAAAGCTTTCAATTATTGGGAGTCCGGTGATCACTATTCCATGTCAAAATACATTGCTGAGAACGAGGCCAGAATCTTCGTCACCCGCGGGCTGCCGCTGGTGATGGTCAACCCCACCCTCGTCATCGGCATCAATGACATCAAACCCACGCCGTCAGGTCAAATGATCATCGACACCGCCATACATAATATGCCTGGATACATTGATGGGGGAGTCAACCTTATCGATGTTGAAGATGTGGCTCGCGGTCATATCCTGGCCGCTAAAAAAGGCCGGGTGGGCGAACGGTATCTTTTCGGAAATCAAAACATGACCGTTCATGATTACCTAAACCTGATTGCAGAAATAGCCGGAGTCAGGCCGCCATCTTTGAAATTACCCTATTCAGTGGCTCTGGCCATGGGTCACTTCTTCGAGTTGGGGGCCTCAATCACCAAAAAACCGCCTATCGTCACAGCCAGTGAAGTCCGCATCGGCAAAATGACAGAGTGGTATGACTGCTCCAAAGCGATAAATGAACTCGGCTTGCCCCAGACCCCCATTGACTTGACCATCCGTAAAGCATTGAACTGGTTCGAAGAAAATGGCTATCTGCATAAACGATAACCCTCGATAATATATGTGGGTGACTCCTCGAACAAAATACGAGCTGCCTTACGGTAGTTCGTATCGTTCAATATAATGATTTGGCTTTTGTTTTCTTTCAGTTAAGGAGTTCATTTTCGCATGCAGAATCAGCGTGGATTCATCGCATTGATCATCACAATTCTCATCTGGGGCACAACTTTTCTTGTAACCAAAGTGGTGCTGCGTGAGGTCGGCCCCTTACAGCTCACTGCGTTGCGTTTTGCCATTGCCTTTCTTCTGCTGGCTCCGCTTGCCGCCCGCCAGGGATTCAGATTCAAGGACATCTTCAGGCCGACCTTCATTCTTTTCGGCTTGACGGGAACCACCCTCTATTTTGCCCTGCAAAACCTGGGGTTGAACCTCACTTCGATCAGCAGCGCTTCATTGATCTTATCGATCGGTCCGGTAATCACCTCTGTAATGGCGGTGATTTTCCTCAAAGAGCGGTTAAGTAAAACACGAATCATCGGGATTGGCTTGGTGACAGTTGGCATGATTCTGGTTGCTCTGACCAGTTCAGGCACCACGGACGGATCCAATCCATGGCTAGGAAATGGTCTCATCCTTGGAAGCACCCTGGCATGGTCCGTTTATACCATTCAGGGACGTAAAATGGCTGGTAACTATTCCACTCTGGTGATGACCGCTGCCAGTACCGGCGCCGGGTTGCTCTTTCTGCTCCCATTCGCTGCCTGGGAAACCCTCATCATTGGAATACCGCATTTTTCTTTATCCAGTGTCGCCGGGATTGTGTATCTAGGGATTGCTGCGTCCGCTTTGACCATGTTTCTATGGAATTATGCCCTGCGATCCCTTAGTGCCAGCGTGGCTTCGACATACCTGAATCTGATCCCAATGATTGGTGTCGCCAGCGCCTTTTTATTGGGCGAACGACCGCCATGGCTGCAAATCGTAGGAGGGGTTATCGCGGTGTTCGGTGTGTGGATCAGCAGCCGCCCACCCAGACAAAAAGAAGCACTACCCTGACCCGAATTGCTCACCAGCGGAACAACCTTTTTTCATTCATCCCGTATACTGAATGGATACTCATCTCACAGGAGGGAACATGTCCAATCAAAGCAATAACGTATATATCTCCTCTACCAAAGGCCCCGGTTGCCTGGTGCGCGGGCTGTATTTTCTCTTTGTCGGCTCCTGGCTGGGTGCCATCTGGATGATCTTGGCCTGGATCTTCAATATCACGATCATCGGCTTGCCTCTCGGACTAGCCATGCTCAACCACATTCCGCAAATCATGACATTGCGTCCAGCGCGATTACAGACCAGTTTGAGTATGCGCAATGGTTCCCCTGTAATCAACCAAACACCGCTGCGGCAGAACGCTTTTCTCTTGCGAGCCATTTATTTCATCTGCATTGGTTTCTGGTTCAGCCTGATATGGATGCTCACCGCCTGGGCTGTTGCCGGCATTACGCTGGGACTGGGTCTGCCCCTGGCTTTCTGGATGTTCGACCGGGTTCCGCAGGTGACCACACTGGCGCGAATTTAGCCCTTCAGCCGCAGCCAACCACAACATATTCACGGAACGGTGTAAAATTAAGCCTGCAGGCAGTGCGCCTTACCTGACTTGAAACACTATCTCATTTCGGTGGGGACTCATGAGTTCAAACTATAAAATTATCATACCAATGGCAGGCTTTGGGTCGCGGATGCGTCCGCATACGTGGGTCCGTCCCAAACCGCTGCTCTACCTGGCGGGTAAAACCGTTCTAGATCACGCCCTGGATCAATTCGATACACTGCCTGATCTGGCAGAAGCCGAGTATGTTTTCATCGTCAGCCCGAATCAGGGCGACATGATCCAGGAACATATGCAGGCAGTTCACCCAAAAAAGAAAGTCCATTTTGTTGTGCAGGAACACATGCGCGGCCAATCCGACGCATTGATGATGGCCAGCGACTTTTTGCATGGGCCGGTTCTGGTCGCCTTTTCGGATACCCTCATTGAGACTGACCTCTCATTTTTATCCAGCGAGAAAGCCGACGGCATTGCCTGGGTAAAACCCATGCCCGATCCGCGCCGCTTTGGCGTGGCCGAGACTGATCCAAACGGCAAAGTCACACGTTTGATCGAGAAACCCTCCGATGTCAAGAATAATCTGGTCCTGGTCGGTTTCTATTACTTCCGCGAAGGAAGTTCATTGCTTCACTCTGTCAAAGAACAGATCAAGCGCGACATCAGTTTAAAAGGTGAGTATTTTCTGGTGGATGCCATCAACCTTCTGATTGAAAGCGGAGCCAACCTCAAAGCCCGCAGTACCGACGTTTGGTTGGATGCCGGAATTCCCGAATCCTTGCTCGAAACTAACCGCTACTTGCTCGATCACGGCCGCTGCAATTGTGACATAGAAGAAAATCCGGCAGGAGTGACCATTATTCCCCCGGTTTCAATCCCGGCCGGTACGGTTCTCGAATCCTCCGTTGTCGGTCCCTATGTGACTCTGGGCGAAGGCTGCATTCTGAAAAACGTAGTGGTGCGCAATTCCATCATCGAAGCTGGAACCCAGGTCACAGATATGGTGGTAGAGGGTTCCCTGATCGGGCGTAATGTTATCCTCGAAGGTAAACCTGACCGCTTGAATATTGGCGATAACTCATGGGTGACCAAGTAGTCGACGTCACCTGCTATTCCGGTGAAACTTACGCCGAACGTCCGCTAAATGTACTCTGGCAAGGAAACCAATTAAGCGTTATAAAGATTCTCCGGGAACAGTTATGTCCCGGTTATAAATCGTTTGACGTGATTTTAGATAATGGCTGGAAGGTAGAATTGCAATATCATTTCGGTGACGACCTCTGGAAAGCCCTGGGTTTTCCGGACACATCTCAAAAACACGGCAAGGAGTAAAAATGGCAAATCGTTACCTCTCTCGGCGCGTATCTTCAGTCAAGCCCTCTGGAATTCGTAAATTCTTTGATATTGCTTCTACGATGAAAGATGTTATTTCATTGGGGATTGGCGAACCCGATTTTACTACTCCTGAACCCATCCTCAACGCCGGAATCCGCGCGCTGGAAAGCGGTGAGACTCACTACACTTCCAACCTTGGCATTCTCCCCCTGCGCCAGGCACTCTCGGCGCACCTCAATGCGCTTTACGGTGTCAGCTATGACCCCGAAAAAGAAATCATCATTACCGTTGGCGGCTCGGAAGGACTTAATCTGGCCGCCATTGCTTTGCTTGACCCCGGCGACGAAGTTCTCATCCCGACTCCATGCTTCGTTTCCTACCAGGCTGCCGTCATTTCTGCAGGCGGAGTGGCTGTTGAAATTCCCTGCAAGATGGAAAATAACTTTGATATCGACCCTGAGGATTTCCGTAAAGCCATCACGCCGCATACCAAAGCCATTCTGATCGGCTTCCCAAATAACCCGACCGGAGCCGTTGCCGCACGCGAATCTCTGCTCGAAATTGCCAAGATCGCCGAAGAACACGATCTCATTGTCATTTCAGACGAGATTTACGACCGCCTTGTCTACGGGGTCAAACACGTATGTTTCCCATCGCTGCCCGATACCCGCAAACGTACGCTGCTGCTGGGTGGATTCTCTAAAGATTATGCCATGACCGGCTGGCGCATCGGCTACGCCTGCGGCCCGGCTGAAATTATCAAGGGATTATTAAGCGTGCACCAGTACATGGTCATGTGTGCGCCAACGATAGCGCAATATGCAGCCCTCGAAGCACTGCAGCACGGTGAAATTTTTGTGCAGCAGATGGTGGCTGAGTATGACCGCCGCCGCAAGTTGCTCGTCAACGGCTTCAACCAGATCGGCCTGCCCACATTTGATCCGAAAGGTGCTTTTTACGCCTTCCCTCACGTATCTGTGACCGGTTTGGATGACGAGGTATTTTGCAACCGCCTGCTGCAGGAAGAGCATGTGGCCATCATTCCAGGCAACGCCTTCGGCCTGGGCGGGGAGGGTTTCGCACGCACCTGTTATGCCACTGGTTACGATCAGCTCGAAGAAGCCCTGGAACGCATCGAACGTTTTGTGAACCGAATTTAATTAACTGGTTAATCATTCAACATGCCCATAAAAATGGGCATGTTTTGTTTATCCAATCCGTTGAGTGTAAGGCATGCGCCGCTGAATGCAGGGCGGGTCGTTCACGTAAAGATTACTTCCCCGTGAAATAAATTCGATAAATGATACCGCCCAGGTCATCCGAGACAAATAAACTGCCATCCGGTGCATTGACGATATCCACCGGCCGGCCCCACACGGTCCCGTCGGGGCGAAGCCATCCGGTCGCAAAATCCTCGGCTGGTCCAGCTTGATCACCTGTCAAAGCGGCGACCATCACCTTATACCCCACCGGAACACTGCTGTTCCAGGAACCGTGTAAAGCGATGAAAAGACTGCCTGAATAGCCTGCAGGAAACTGGCTGCCGGTATAGAAGGTCAGCCCCAATGGAGCCATGTGCGCATGCATTTCGATCGCCGGGGTTTGAATGCCATTACAGCTCTGTACCGAGCCGTAATTGGGATCAATAATGCTGCCGGCGTGGCAGTACGGCCAGCCGTAATTTCCGCCATCGCTGATCTTGTAAACCGTCTCAGGCGGCAGCGTATCTCCCATATTGTCGCGCCCGTTATCTGTGGCCCACAATTCCTGCGTGCCGGGTCGGAAAATGATCCCCACCGCGTTGCGCAACCCGGAGGCATACACTTGCCCGCCGCTGCCATCAATATTAAATTTCATGATGGTCGCCCTGCGCTTGTCGGTTTCTTTACAAATGTTGCACGACGAACCGATCGAAACAAAAAGGGACTTTCCATCTGGGCTGAAGAGCAGGGTACGGGTGGCATGACCGCCGCTGGGTAAATTGGTAATGACCTCGGTTTTATTCTGATAAACACCCTGCGCATCCGGCTGGCTCAGCTTCCATACGCGCGTCGTCTCAGCGACATAAAGCGAACCATCCGGAGCAAACGCCAGACTGTTGGGGCTGGTCAACCCTTCGGCTACCACCTGGATGCCGTCGGCCGCGCCGTCCTGATTCGCATCAACCAGACGCACCACCTGGCCAGCATCCCGATTTGCCACGAACAAAGATCCATCCGCGGCAATCGCCATCATGCGCGGCGCTTTCAATCCGCTGGCATACACACCGATAGAGAACCCGGCCGGCAGGCTGATGGGATATTTCGGGGCCAGTCTGGAGGCCACCACCGCTGGTGCAGCCGTTGGCTCTGGAGTAGAAGTAATCGCTGCCGTAGGTGGAGCAGTGGTTATAGAGGCGGTGATGGTATTTACAATTGCGGACGTTGCGGTTGAGGTGGGTGAGGGTACTGAATTCGGTGCGCAGGCAGTGATCAAAAAGACGAGAACTACCAGTAAGGTTAATTTCGTTTTCATGCGTATATCCTTTCAAAAAATCAAGCCCCCACTGATACCCATAAACTGCTGCCTTCATTATATTGCAATTCAATTCGAGGTTTGGAGAAGACTATTGGATAAAACTAAATAGAAGAGTGTACAATTTGAGCAGAGGCTCCAATGAAGCAATTCCCGTTCTTCATCTTTCTTTTTCTGCTGGTTGGCTGCACCACGCCTGCAGCCGTGAGTACCCCCACTTCCACTGAGTCAGCATTTGCGCAGACAAAACTTTTTGGCATCACCGCCGAGGCTGAAACCCAAATTGCCGGATACCCGAAAAATGATGCCACGGTGACTGCCATAATGGCATCCAAGTACGCTGGCGGAACCTCCGCGGCGGCGACCATGACTGCCCAACCCGCCTTTACTCCTTCCCCAACGATCCCCCCCGAGTCTCCTGTTTGCCGTCCCGCCGATCTGAAAACACAATTCGGGTCAAATGGTGCGTCGGGTTCGATTATGCTTGGCGCAGGGCTGACGAACATCAGCGGCAGCTCCTGTTTTTTACAAACCTGGCCTCAGGTGATACTCACAGACCAGCAGTTTCGACCTTTAGACGTGCAATATGATTATTTCGAATTAAGCTCCCCTATTGCTTCAGTAGCAACACAACAAGCACAGGAGCCGGAATCGCTCAATGACAGGTACGGTTTGCCACCGGGTTGGACAGCCTGGGTAAATCTCGAATGGCAGAACTGGTGTGGAGCACCTGTGTCCGGTGGTGTAATCATCCAATTGACTTTGCTCGATGGCACCGGCGTAGTGGATGTTCCAACAAACATTGAGGCTGGTGGTTACTGCAACGCAGCTGGATTCCCATCCAGTGTAGGAATTGCGAAGATCGATCAATCAACGCCTCCGCAATAAAGGTATCTCACTGAACGATATCATGCAGCCAATTTCTTCATCCATTTTCTTGAAAATTAATTTCCTCTAATTTTTCCAACCGTGATAAAATCAGGTGCATTATGAAGTATGAAACCGTGATTGGCCTGGAAGTTCACGCTGAATTGGCCACAGCGTCCAAGATGTTTTGTTCCTGCCCGGTGGTGGATACCACCCAGACAAAACCCAATATCAGCGTTTGCCCTGTCTGCGCTGGCATGCCAGGCACTCTGCCCGTCGTCAATCAGAAAGCCGTGGAATTCGGCATTCGCATGGCTCTGGCTCTGGAATGCGAAGTGCAGCATACCAGCATTTTTGCCCGTAAAAACTACTTCTATCCCGACTTACCCAAAGGTTATCAAATTTCCCAATTCGAGTATCCGCTGGCATTACGCGGGCAGATGATCGTCAACACGTCTGAGGGGGAGCATCTCATTCGCATCACCCGCGTTCATCTCGAAGAAGATGCCGGCAAACTAACCCATATTCATACCGATAAAGAAGATTACAGTTTGGTAGACCTGAACCGCGCCGGAGTCGGCTTAATCGAGATTGTCTCCGAGCCGGACATGCATTCCATCGAAGACGTGCGCGCCTATGCCACCAACCTGCGCGCCATCGTGCGGGCGTTGGGTATCAACTCAGGGGATATGGAGAAGGGCGTCATTCGCTTTGAAGCCAACATCTCCATCCGCCCAATGGGTTCCAGCGAACTCGGTCCGCGCGTCGAGATCAAAAACCTCAATTCATTCCGTGCCATGGAACGCGGTATCGCTTACGAACTGGAACGGCAAGCCGCAATCCTGGATGCCGGGGGAAAAGTTGACCAGGAAACCCGCGGTTGGAATGAAGAAAAGCAGTGCACTTACGTGCAGCGTTCCAAAGAAGAAGCTCATGATTACCGCTACTTCACCGAACCGGACTTGCCGCCCTTGATTGTGGATGATGCCTGGATTGAACGCGTGCGTGCTTCACTGCCCGAACTCCCTGCTGCCAAAGCCAGCCGTTTTGTCAGCCAATACGGCCTCACCAAGATCGAAGCCGCCCTCCTCAGTGTCGACGCTGACGGATCTGCTTACTTTGAAGAATGCGCCGCCGCCATCAAAACAGCTCCGGCGCGTACAGCCGCCACCTGGCTGCTGGGTGAAATCTTTGCCTGGATCAATCAATCGGGTGAAACGCTGGACTCCATCAAGGTAACTCCCGTCATGCTCGCCGAACTCATCGAAAACGCTCAAAGCGGTCTCATTAACCTCAATACCGCCAAAACAGTGCTTATAGAGATGCTTACCAGCGGCAAACGCGCCAGCCTCATCATTCAAGAGCGCGGCCTGGCACAAATTTCCGATAACCATTTCATTTCCGACCTGGTCACAAAAGTGTTGGCGCAATATCCCGCAGAACTGGCAAGTTACCGGGCGGGCAAAGAGACACTTTCCAATTGGTTCTTCGGCCAGACAATGAAAGCAGCCGGCGGTAAAGCGAACCCAGCCATGCTTCGCGCCGAACTGGAAAAGCAGCTCAAACAAAAATGATCTTCCTGGAATTATTCAGCAGCAGCACGCATCGTATTTCTGGAGGCGTCTCGAATGCCCTCACAAATTTTTCAAAATGAATCCTCCCCGCAGCAAACTGCGGGGTATCGAGTTTAATTTACCATCTATGCCCAAATACTCTACTTTTTAACTCCGGCCTCTCCCCTGCCCCTCTCCATCCGCGGGATGGAGAGGGGTTTAGGGTGAGGTAAAAATTACAAACATTTTTTCGCAGCAAACTGCGGGGAAATGTCCTTTTTTGATTATATTAACTGATTAATCAGATTTATTACTTCTAAAAGACATCCATTTTTGAGAAAATTCACATATTTCTCTTGACGGCGCACCAATTCTCGGATAATCTTAATAGGAAAGAGAATCAATGGAGGGAACAGTGCAGAGATTGCCTCTACCTTTAGCGAAAAATTGCGGGCACGGGACCGGTGTGTCCGTATTTTATTTAACGCGCTGTCCCCAAAAGAGCGATTTCCATATTCTACTAAGCAAGGAGTGAACTGAATGGCAAACAGCATTAATGCGTTTGAAATGGCCCAACGTCAATTTGACCACGTTGCCGGGCTGCTCAAGCTAGACCCCCAGGTCGCGGAAATTTTGCGTTGGCCGCTGCGGGAATTTCATTTCCGCATCCCCGTACGCATGGATGACGGCACTCTGCGCGTCTTCCAGGGATTCAGAGTACAACACAACGATGCTCGCGGTCCCAATAAGGGCGGTATTCGATTCCATCCCGCCGAGACTATCGATACTGTGCGCGCCCTGGCCACCTGGATGACCTGGAAATGTGCTGTTGCAGATATTCCTTTGGGCGGCGGTAAAGGTGGTGTCATTGTTGACCCTGCCACGCTTTCTGTCGGTGAAAAAGAGCGTTTGTGCCGTGGTTGGATTCAAGCAATGTGGAAAAACCTTGGCCCGCGCCAGGATGTACCGGCTCCTGATGTAGGTACCACTCCCCAAATGATGGGCTGGATGATGGATGAGTATTCAAAACTCTCCGGCAAGTACACACCAGGTATGATCACCGGTAAACCAATGGGCAGCGGTGGTTCCCTGGGACGCACCGAAGCAACTGGTTTTGGTGTGGTTTATCACATCCGTGAAGCAATGAAATACTTGAAGATGGACCCCACAAAATGCATCGCAGCCATTCAAGGTTTTGGTAATGTCGCCCAATATGCCGCTATCGGCTTCATTGAACTCTTAAAAGGGACAGTCGCTTGCGTATCATATTATGACCGCGTCGATAAAGTCTCTTACACTGTCAGCAAAAAAGGCGGTATCGATCCGCACTTCTTAATGACCATCACTGATCAGTACGGCTCCATCGATAAAGCCAAGGCCCGTGAAGCAGGTTATGTGATTGAAGACGGCAATGCCTGGATCAGCAAAGAAGCTGACGTCTTAATCCCTGCCGCGCTCGAAGGTCAGGTAAACGCCGATACAATCAAACTCATCAGCCCGCGCGTCAAGATTATTGCCGAAGGCGCCAACGGTCCCACGACCCCGGAAGCCGACGAAGTCATCAAAGCCAAAGGTATCTTCATCATTCCCGATTTCTTATGCAATTCGGGTGGTGTCACAGTCTCCTACTTCGAGAGCGTCCAGAATGATATGAATTACTACTGGACCCGTGAAGAAGTCATCGACAAGCTCGATACCAAGATGACCATCGCCTTCCACGGCGTTTTGGATATGAGTATCGCCCAAAAAGCCTATATGCGTGATGCAGCCTACATGGTCGCCATCGACCGTGTCGTCAAAGCCATGCAACTGCGCGGCTGGGTGTAAGATTCAATTTGAGTTTACGAAGAAAGGTGCACATTTTTCATGTGCACCTTTTTATTTGGATAATTGTATAATATTTTCAATAGATCAAATGAAAATATTCACGGCAAGGAGATTACATAATGGCGGATGTGATTGAGTTTGTTAGCAATTATTCTGATCGCAGCACTGATCAAGGGTTCCAATTTGAATTTACCTGCAACCGCTGCGGTACAGGATATCGTACAAAATTCCAACCCTCTGCGACCGGATTGGTTTCAAATGTGTTGGATGGAGCAAGCAGTCTTTTTGGCGGTGTCTTTGGATCGGCCGCGAATATCGGGGAAAGGGTTCGTTCTGCCGGGTGGCAAAAAGCCCGTGACGATGCTTTCGCCAAAGCCATCCAGGAGATCAAACCCGATTTCATCCAATGTCCCCGCTGCCAGCAATGGGTTTGCAAAGCAAAATGCTGGAATGTCAAACGCGGATTGTGTAAATCCTGCGCTCCGGATCTGGGTGTGGAAATGTCAGCAGCTCAGTCTTCGCGTTCTGTCGAAGAAATTTGGGCTCACGCTGCCATGTCTGAAGAAGATAAAAAATTGTCCGAAGGCAACTGGCGCGAGACCATTGTGGCGTCTTGCCCTGAGTGCGGTACGTCTCTGGCTACCAACGCCAAGTTTTGCCCCAACTGCGGTGCCAAATTGCAATCAGCCGCTCACTGTTCCCAATGTGGCGCCAAACTTCAGCCGGGTGCCAAATTCTGTGCAGACTGCGGCGCGAAAGTGGAATCGTAGTTTACTTATTTCATTTTTATAATAAAAAGAACAGTTTTTAAATTAAACTGTTCTTTTTTCATTACCATTTTGCGTAATGCTCTTCCGCCCAGCCGATCAAATCCTTGATCTCGATCTTCTCACCGTTGTCGGTGACGGCCCAACCGTTGTAGCGGCCGAACATCTGATGCACCTCACTCTTAAGCACGACAGCGTTGGTCTTGGCTACCCGTTCGAAGAATGGGGTAAAAGTCAATTCCAGGCGCGTGTCTGGGCTTACCATCTTCCAGGGTTTATTATAGTCGCTGGGGTCAAACGTGAAATCCATCTTGCCCAGTTTGTGAACTTTACCGTCGAGGATGATGCAATTTTCGCTGGCCGCGGAAGTATCACCAAAGCCGTAGCCCAGGTTGAGCCCAATGCGGCGCTTGTCTGCCAGAAAGCCTGAAGCGCTGGCCCACACCCAGTGAGAGTCATATTCCCAGACGCCGCGGCCCCAATCCAGATTTCCCAGAGCCGTTGTGGGAGTCAGTTCAAAATGCTCGCCGACATAATCCACCCAACCCGTTACCGGTAAGCAGTTGAGTTTGTGGTTGTAATAGAAGCGTTTTCCGCGGATGGGAATGACAATGGTCATGGATTCATGGTCTTTGGGCTGCGCCATGCTGAATTCGGCATTGAGTTCTGTTCCGGCGAATCCGGGCCAGCGCACGGAAACAGTACGCTTGCCGGGGAGAGCTTCAAACACCATGTGGAGATCCCCTTTTTCGTAGGTGGTCTTGCCCTCCTGGCTGCCGCGCGGCAAGCTGACTCCACTGGCAAAAGGAGTACTGATGGTCTGCTCTTTGTATTCACCGGTTTTAAAATCGATCACGTAGGCAAAGATCATCCCCAGATAGCCAATATTGCTGACTGTGAACGAGAAAAAGTGGTCAGCGGTAGTGACGGCATAATAATCCCAGATTTTAATGCGCATCCACTGGAATGCCTTCATTTGATAGAAATGGCTGTCTTCCAGATTGCACTCCAGAACAGGGAATGGTGCCCAGCCAGCTTGAGTGAGGTTGCCTTTGCGGTCCAACAGTTTTTCCGGACCTTTGAGTAAGTGTTGTTCATCCATTGAGCAGCTCCTTGTGATTCAGTAATCCATTTTTCTTTCATGGGGTCTTTTCTATTATACTTCCGGCCCTTAATAAAATAGAGGCCCCCATCAGGAGGTCTCTATTGAGTCTACGAATGAGTTTAGATCAGGTCGAAAATCCCGGGCACTTCACTTAGACTGCGGTTGATGCGCAGCTCACTTTCGGTCGCCATCTCGATGATTCGCCTCATCGTTTGATCGGCAACACTTCGGGTCGTTTCACGATTGTCTGCATCTCCAGTAAAACTTAACGGCCTGCCAGTTGTGATCGCGTACGGCCCACTCAAATACCAATGTCCCACCTGCGATTCGCCGCGAACAGTAGAGGAAATATGGTGAATCCTCTCCCGTTGAATGGCAATCCCTACCGGGATCACCGGCGCTCCGCTGGCTAAAGCCAGACGCGCCACGCCGGTATGCGCCGGGTTGAACCCTCCGCTCCTTGGACTGATCAGACCTTCAGGGAAGATCACGACAGTATGCCCGGCCTGCAAATGCTTCAGGGCTGAATCCATGGCGGCTTGATTATTTCCGTGCTTGATACAAATGTGCCCGGAGCGGTGTAAATAGGTCCCCAGGATCGGCACTTGAAACATCAATTCTTCGATCAAAATAAACGAACGTTGGTGCAGCATGGAAGCAACAAAGAAGGGATCATCAGTACAGGGATGGTTTGCGGCAATGATTTTGGCTCCCAGAGGAAATTCGGCATGTTTCACAATATCCGTGCGTAACAGCGTACCTGCATAAGTTCTTACAATAGGAACAGATACACCGTATAAAGCAATTTCAGAAATGATTGACATAATTTTTTACTAATCCTTTAGGTGAATAAATCAATAGTTCAAGGATACCGGTAAAAAGAAAACGGCACATTGCCCATAAGACACATCCTGGGCTGGCTGAAGACACACTTAATTGAGTCTAAAGACACAGTGGAGAAAAGCAGTACCTAAAAATACAACCCTGGAGCCGATTAAAGGGTATGGTTTATAAGGTAAACCAAGGAGTTTACTGGTTACGAACAGCATTTATATGGGGGATTAATGCTTCCGCCCACAATTTGTACCCTGGGCCTAGCAAATGCAGGTGATCGTTGTTCAAATCAGCGCGCAGGTCACCTTTGGCGTCCACTAAACGAGAATATACGTCTATATAGGGGGCTCCCTGAGTTTCGGCCAATGCCTTAAGTTTGGGATTCAACAATCGAATTCGCTTTGCCTGGAAATGTGCGCGTGGAAAAATGGATTCGACGAAAATTTTGGTACCTGGGGACTCTTTTTTTATTGTCTCGAGGATCTGCGCATAAGTACTAAGAATCAACTCATCGTGGCGATACTCATACCAGGGTAAATCATTGGTGCCAATCAAGATAAAGATCGCTGCCGGCTTGCCTTCAGTGATGCAGCCCAAACGAGCCAATGCACCTGCGGTCGTATCGGCATTGATGCCCCGATTCTTGATTCCCATACCGGGGAAGACTTCATCCCAGTTGCCGCCTGCAGTAAGACTGTCACCCAGGAAAATGATATCGCCAGGTTGAGACGGCTGCGATTCGAAAAAACTGACCCGCTGCAGATAGTGATGATGTTCAAGACGTTCAACTTCGAGACGGGTGATGATTAACAGTATCAGTGTTGCTATAAACATAACCAGGAGAAATATGATAAGCATAGTTAAATTATACCCGGTCATACTCAGTTTTTCTCACGCTCACCTGCCGGATAAAAAGTCGGGCATTTGGGGTACTGGGTGCATTTCCAATAATATTCGCCGATATGCACTCCGGCAGTGACCACAACTTTTTTCATCCCAGAACCACAATTTGGACAGACCACCCGACGCTCCTGTGGTTGGGCCTGGGATTGGGCTGCAACAGACCGGGAATAGCCTTGAGGTAAGTAGCCCTGTTGAAGCGGCGCCAGCAAGAATTCGACCATCTCCTGATGGCTGTACCCAGACTGACAATTCATCCGCAGCAAGGGCAGTCCGATGGATTGGAAAACTTGATTGACAAATTTGTCGCGATCCTGTCGATCTTTGCGGTCATGGCTGGCATCATCGAGTTCGATCGCGTAAATCGGTTTCATTGTGGCAGCGTCGCAAACCACAAAATCGACACTTTTTTGGCTGATTTGATTTCTGGCCATCTGATTTTGCCTGGAGGATATCACGGATACCAATTCGCCTAAAGCAACCTTTGGGCAAATGACATATTTTCCTTCAAGAACCTCACATGCCTGTAAATAGAAACTCAATTCTGCGGGCGTGACAAATTTATCGTTAATTTGATAAGGGAGTGCGCCAGCGTCTTTCCGTTTTGCCTTTCTTTTACCAGAAAACAAGGATAAGCAACCCGGATTTTCAGATAGCGGTTTACTTTGTTTCAATGAAACCTCCGAAATTAGTTGATATAGAAATAATAATACTCTCGTTTTTCAGTTACAATATCTCCTATGCCAACAACCAACGAATTACTCGAAGAACTCAAAAAAGTATCCGACCCAGAGCTGGGACGAAATATCGTCGAACTCGGTATGGTCAAAGACCTGGAGATCAGCAAAGGCGGCAAGGTTACCTTTACCCTGGCGCTGACCATCCCCGGCTGCCCTATGAAAAGCCAAATGGAACGCGACGCGCGCATGGCGTTATCTGCCCTGCCCGGCGTGAAAGACGTGAAGATCACCTTCGGAGCCATGAACGAGGAAGAGCGCCGCAAGGCAATGGGCAGTGCACAACCGCAATTGCCCAAACTCAACCAGTTCAATCACATTACCAAAGTGATTGCCGTCTTGAGCGGCAAAGGCGGCGTGGGAAAATCCTCCGTTTCAGCATTATTAGCCTGCGAACTGGCTCGCGCAGGGAAAAAGGTGGGGATTCTCGATGCAGATATTACCGGGCCTAGCATTCCGCGTCTTTTTGGGCTGCCTTCAGGCGGGCTCAAAGGGTCCGATCAGGGTATTTTACCGGCAGTCACCGGCCTGGGGATCAAGGTGATATCGACCAACCTGATGGTTCCCGATGAGAATGTGGCCGTGATCTGGCGCGGGCCGATGATCTCAGGAACCATTCAGCAGTTCTGGCGCGATGTACTCTGGGGCACTCTGGACGTGCTCCTGGTGGACCTGCCGCCCGGTACTTCCGATGCCGCCCTGACGGTGATGCAGTCTATCCCCATCAACGGCGTGGTGCTGGTCTCGACCCCGCAGCAGCTGGCCGGCATGGTCGTGCGTAAAGCCGACTCCATGCTCAAACAATTGAATATCCCCGTGTTGGGCGTGGTGGAGAACATGAGTTACTATCCCTGCCCAGACACCGGCAAGGTGCATCTGATCTTTGGCCCCAGCCACGCGGCCGAACTGGCCAAAGCGGTCAACACCCGGCTTTTTGTTCAACTTCCCATCGATCCGCGCATCGCCGAACTGGGTGACGCCGGTAAGATCGAAGACGCCAGCTCACCCGAATTGCAGAAGGTGTTGGAAGTGATTTAGCATGAACCGCTTTGCAGTCGTCTCAGATATACACGGTAACATCCTGGCGCTCGAGGCGGTGATGGCCGATCTGGTCAATCGCCGCATAGAAGGGGTCGTCAACCTGGGTGATAACCTCTCCGGCCCGCTTTGGCCAGTCGAGACCGGTAAGCTGCTCATGCAGCAGCACTGGTTCAATGTTCAGGGCAACCATGACTGGAATCTGCTGCACCAGGACCCGCAGCACCTCAGCCGCTCCGATTACCATGCCTACCAGTATCTGGATGACAATCTGCGGGCCTGGCTGGCTACCCTCGCCCCCAGCCTCACCCTACCGGAGGATATCCTCGCCTTCCACGGTACACCAACCGTCAAGAATGGCTATTTGCTTGAGACTCCAGAGGACGGCCGTGTCCGCCTGGCTACCCCGGCTGAGATCAGCAAAAACTTGGAAGGTACCAACGCCAGCCTGCTGCTGTGCGGACATACCCATACACCGCGCGCCGTCCAGCACAAAGGCATGCTCATCGTCAACCCCGGCAGTTTGGGCTGCCCTGCGTACGTCGATAACAGCGGCTCGGCCTTTGTAGTCGAAACCGGTTCAACGCATGCCCGTTTTGCTGTGCTCGAAAAAAAGGACTCCGGCTGGCTGGTGGAGCACATCTCGATTCCTTACGACTATCAGAAAGCCGTCGATAGAGCCCGCCGCGAAGACCGCTCCGATTGGGAGATCGCCCTGGGCACCGGCTTCATGTGTGAATGGGACGAAACTCCGAACTTTCCGCCGGAAGTGTAAAATTTTTTTGGAAAAACAGAAAATAATTCCAACATTGCTGAACCATACGGCACTGGTAATATCGAAAGCACCAGCCAGTCGGAGTTGCAGAAGGTGTTGGAAGTGATTTAACGAACGAGCAAAAGCCGGGTTTCTTGCGAAATCCGGCTTATTTGTTTTAAATCCTTTTATGCGATTAGCTGTTCGGCCTTTTCAGGTTGAGGCTTTACAGCGGCTATTTTTTTACGTTTCTCACGTTTCAAAATGATATGCTTGTCTTTATCCAGATCGACCAGAATGGAATCGCCCTCGTTAAATTCATGCGAGAGCACAGCGTCGGAGAGACGGTCTTCCACTTTATCCTGGATCACACGGCGCAGCGGGCGGGCACCCATCTCTGGGTCGTAGCCTTCAGTCGCCAGTTGGTCAAGTGCGGCTTCAGAAGCGTGCAGACTGATATTGTGATCATGCATGCGCTCAGCCACTTTGTCCAACTCGATATTCACGATACTGCGCAGATGATCTTTGCCCAGCGGGTGGAAAACAATGACGCCGTCGAGGCGGTTGATAAACTCGGGACGGAAGACTTTGTGCAAGGAATCCAATAATTTCTTGCGCATGTCGTCGTAAGTCGTTTTCTCTTCCTCTTTTTCATCACGGTGCAGGGTAAAGCCCAGCGACCCCTGGCGGCGGATCTCTTCGGCGCCAATATTCGAGGTCATCACGATGATGGCGTTGCGGAAGTCCACTTTATGCCCGCGGGCATCGGTGAGCTGCCCTTCTTCCATGATTTGCAGCAAAATGTTGTGCGCTTCGGGGTGCGCCTTCTCGATTTCATCAAACACGATGATCGAGTATGGGCGGCGGCGGATTGCCTCGGTCAATTGACCGGCTTCTTCAAAGCCTACGTACCCTGGCGGAGCACCCACCAGGCGGCTAACATTGTGCCGTTCCATGAATTCGGACATATCAATTTGCAGCAAGGCATCTTCGCTACCGAACATAAAGCGAGCCAGAGCCTTGGTCAATTCCGTCTTGCCTACGCCGGTCGGACCCAGGAACATGAAGGAGCCAATCGGGCGGCGCGGATCCTTCAACCCGGCACGTCCGCGGCGGACCGCTTTGGAGATGGTATTGATAGCTTCATCCTGGCCGACGATGAACTTGCGCAGTTCATCTTCCATGTGCAACAAGCGTTCCGACTCTTCGGTAGCCAGCTGCATCAAGGGCACGCCTGTCCACATTGAGACCAGTTCGGCAATGTCGTTGGCATTGACCACAGGACTGTTGGAGCGGTCAAAACTGGTGCGCAGTTTCTCGATCTGGTCTTCCAGAGAAGCCTCGCGGGAGCCTAATTCCACAGCGTCATCGCTGCGGCCGGTTTCGATGGCCATGCTGCGATTAGCGCGCACGTCCTTGAGCTGCCCCATCAGGTCTTTGAAGGTCTGTGCGGCCGGGCTTTTGTACATGCGCACCCGGGAAGACGCTTCATCGATCAAATCGATGGCTTTATCCGGCAGAAAACGCTCGGTGATATACCGGGAAGACAAATGAGCAGCCGCTTCGAGAGCTTCGTCAGAGATCACCAGGCGGTGATGCTCTTCATATGCTTTGCGGATACCCTTAAGAATCTGGATGGTCTCGTCTACAGTAGGTTCGAGCACCACGATAGGCTGGAAACGGCGTTCGAGTGCCGCGTCGGATTCGATATGTTTGCGGTATTCATCCAGCGTGGTGGCGCCGATCACTTGCAGCTCACCGCGGGAAAGCGCGGGTTTAAGAATGTTGGCGGCATCGACGGAAGATCCGGCTGAACCGGCTCCAACGAGCATGTGCAATTCATCAATGAAGAGGATGGATTTTGAAGCCTTCAATTCATCAATGACGCGTTTGAGGCGCTCTTCAAACTGGCCGCGGTACATGGTACCCGCTACCAGAGATCCGACATCCAACTGCAATACCCGCTTGCCGATGAGCGGCGCGGGTACATCACCCTCGGTGATGCGCTGAGCCAACCCTTCAACGATAGCGGTCTTGCCCACACCAGGTTCACCGATGAGAGCCGGGTTGTTCTTATTGCGCCGAGCCAGAATTTGAATGACCCGTTCGATCTCTTTTTGCCTGCCAACCACCGGGTCGAGTTTGCCTTCCTCGGCTAATGAAGTGAGGTCGGTCGCCAGTTGGTCCACCAAAGGGGTCTTGGCATCTTTTTTATCATCACCCTTCGGTTGGGGGGCTCCACCTGCGGTCGTGGGTAAGTTGCTGTTTTCCTGCATCACCCGGCGGGTCTGCCGGCGTACCTGTTCTGGAGTGACGCCTAGCTTCTTCAATACCTCAAGAGCCATCCCTTCAGTGGTGCGGGTCAGCCCGAGCAAAAGATGTTCCGTGCCGATGAATTGATGACCCAGGGCGCGCGCATCTTCAATGGCAAATTCCAGCACCTGTTGGGCGCCGGTAGAAAGTTCAATAATTCCCGATTCTTGCAGACCAAATCCACTCAGATGATCGACGACCTCGCGGACGCGATCCGGTTCCAGGCCAAGCTCATGCAGGGCACGGCTGGCAACTCCACCGTCTTCAAGGATCAACCCGATCAGGATATGTTCGGTATTAATATATGGCTGGCGTAACCGCTCAGCCTCTTCGTGAGCCAGTGAAAGCACGCGACGTGCCCGCTGGGTAAAGCGCTCCATGCCTGCCAAAAGATAATCCTCCTGAACCGCTTACGCTCTCTCTACCAATAAATGAAAGAACGGATAATTGTTAAATACGGGGACCATGATCCCCTGCGTTTGGGAAAGGGTTCCCAATGATGATACTGACCAAATCTGTCAGGTTAATTCGATTTTACCAGTATTTAGCGGGTTTTTCCTGTTTGCGGCGAATTTCTAATACAACGCATACAAATCGAAGAATTCCCCATCTTTACGCGGAGGTTCTTCCATTATTACTCGATGAATTGGGGAAAAATCAGTTCAACAGATACGCCATCACCCATTGAGTCGTTGCCAGCAAGGCGTCGCGATGCGTGCGTTCATAATTATGCGAAGCATCCACACCCGGGCCGATCAATGCCACCGCCACATCCCCACCGGCGCGCCAAAATGCCTCGCCGTCGGAACCGTAGTAGGGATAGATATCCACTTTATAAGGGATACCTGCCGCATCCGCGAGTTGGCGCAGATGCTGGCTGAGGCCGTTGTGATAGGGCCCACCTGAATCCTTGACACACAGGGTGCTGTGAAATTCATCTGATGTCTGACCACCGCCTACGGCTGCCATATCCACAGCCACCAACTCCTGCACCTCAGCGGGTATACCGGCTGCGGCGCCGTGACCCACTTCTTCATAATTACTGATGAGAACGTGAGTGGTTTGCAGTGGAGCTAACCCGGCAGCATGCAGCGCCTGGAAAGCCGCTACGATGCAGGCGACCCCGGCTTTATCGTCCAGATGGCGCGAACGCACAAAACCGTTGACCACTTCGACCCGCGGATCAAAGGCGATGAAATCACCCACCTGGATACCCTGCGCAAGAGTATCCTCTTGATTGAACACTTGCGCATCCAGACGCACTTCCATTGTTTCAGCATTACGTTTGCTGTCGCTGACCAGTCCCGCATGCACATGTGCGGAGGGAGTATTCAATAAAATACTGCCGCGAATTTTTTCTCCGGAGTGGGCGAAGACGGTGCAGCCCTCGCCTTCGATGGTGTTCCAGGCGTAACCCCCGAGCTGCGTAAGCACCAGCCGGCCGCTGCTTTTGATCTCCTTGACCATCGCACCCAGAGTATCTACATGAGCGGTCAGTGCCCTTGGTGCATTGCTGAGGGTTCCCGGCCAGGTAACCAAGAGTCCACCTTTGCGGGTGCGCCGGGTAGTCACTTCAGGCAAGGCCGTGAACGCCTGTTCAGTGAAGAGAATTCCGGGTTCGGCTAGCCCGGTCGGGCTGGGAGTATTCAATAACCCGGTAAGAAAGTGAAGGAATGCTTTTTCATCAACAGTAGGTAGCTGCATATTTCCTCTTTAGAAAGACCGGCCTTCATAATCACTGATGCGCTGGCGAATTTCAGCGTTAACGGGGAGAGAAGTTTTACTGTGGTAATCATAAGTCACCATTACAGTTTCGGCGGCAGCAAAGATGCGGCTCTCGTCTGGTGTACTGATCACATATTCAAGCACCAGGCTCTTGATGCCAATCCGGGTGACACCCACCGAAACCACGACCTGATCCGATAATTCGATCGGGATCAAATAACGCACATGCACATCGGCAACAATGAAGGGTAAATCCAGAAAGGAGCTTTCATCAAATAACCCGACTTCGACCAAATATTGAAAGCGTGCGCTTTCCAGATACGTGAGAAATACTTTGTTGTTGACGTGCCACTGCGCGTCAATATCACCATAGTTTACCGTCACAGGGAGGTGAAAGCGAAATTGATTCATTCCCAAATTATACTCTGTCATCAATTTCTCGTTTTACGCAAAATAAACGCATTTGACCTATTGCGTTAAAACGATTTATATGAGATAAATAAGGTATTATTACCTAAATTGTCTATATAAGGATAATTGAATGCAAATTACACGACAGGCCGATTATGCTCTGCGGGCTATGGTCTATTTGTCCAAGCTCGAACCTACCCAGAGAGCGGCAACCAGTCAGATTGCCGAATCCAAAAAGATTCCCCCCTCTTTTTTGGCCAAAATTATCTCTCAGCTTTCCATTGCCGGTCTCATCCATACTTCGCGCGGTGCGCGCGGTGGAGTGACTCTTTCACGCCCGGCCAGCGAGATTTCGATCCTCGAAGTAGTCGAAGCCATCGATGGCCCGATCGCGCTGAATGAATGTACCGTTTCGCCGGAAGGCTGCCCCTTCTCAGGTGATTGCCCCATTCACGGTATCTGGTGCGATACCCAGGCTGAATTGGTAGCAAAACTTCGTTCAACCACATTCGACACATTATCGAAATAACAGAATCCCCAACAATTCACATCGGCTTCTGGTAAACATTGTGTAGAAAAGAGAAAAATGGCAGGCGGCACACCTATTAATCGCCAATGGGTTTTGGCATTAAAAAATGGTTCTATCGTCATTGATTGGGGCGACGGTTTATTTCAAGATGTCCGCTCCGGTGACTTTGTTACGGTGATTGAATCAGAAGTCAGCCACCATATTTTAGATGAAGAACTGGACTGGTTAATCCGCATCGGGCGAGTCAGTTCCTACAACTCCGTTAATGTATGGTTCCCCAGTTTACCTGAACGGCCTCAACGCACCATCGATTGAAACTTTAGGCTTGCTTTTTCCCTCCAATTCAGCGGAGGGATTTTTTTGCAAAGGGACTTATGGATGAATTAACTCCAGCTAAACTGAACTTGAACGTAGGGCTCATGAGCCTGAGCCGCCTGTTCATCAACACTTCCATCCGCATGGTGTATCCATTTCTGGCAATTTTCGCCAGCGGAATGAATGTGGACGTCAGCATGATCTCGCTGGCATTGGCAGTCTCAATGATTGCCAGCGCAGCCGGACCCTTTCTGGCTCCGGTAGCCGATCAGCGCGGACGCAAAACGGGCATGTTGGTTGGTTTGGGCATCTATCTGGCCGGAGTGCTGGCGGTTGGCCTGTTCCCTGGTTATCTTTCCTTCCTGCTGGCGATGCTTCTGGGTAACCTGGGCAACAATGTTTTTGCTTCCGCCCTGCAGGCTTATCTCGGTGACCACGTTCCCTATGAAAAGCGCGGTCTGTACCTGACCATCACCGAGATTCCCTGGGCTCTTTCATTCATATTAATGATTCCACTGGTGGGACTGGTGATCTCTCATATGACCTGGTACGCCCCCTTCTGGTTTCTTGCCGGCCTGATCACCATCATGATCGCTCTGGTTTTCTTTCTGGTCCCCAACGAAACTCCGCAATCCCCCGAAGCACTGACCCTCTTTGGCGATATCAAAAAGGTACTGACCTACAAACCCGCCTTGATCGGAATGGCGATGGGGCTGCTGATCGTATCTGGAAACGAAGTGGTCAATGTGGTTTTTGGGGTGTGGATTCAAGATTCCTTTGGCCTGCAAATTGCCGCCCTGGGAGCCGCTTCTGCGATCATTGGTCTTTCGGAGCTGGCCGGGGAAGGGATTACCGCGTACCTGGCTGACCACCTGGGTAAAGAAAAGACCATCGCCCTGGGGTTGGTGCTGAGCAGCGTATTCGTCCTCACCCTGCCCTGGCTGGGGAAGAGCGATGTGGGTGCTCTCATTTGGCTCTTTTTGTTCTATTTCACCTTCGAGATCGTTATCGTAAGCAGCCTGCCGCTGATGACCGAGGTGATGCCTTCTGCCCGCGCCACCGTGATGGCGCTCTTCATCATGGCCCTCTCGTTGGGCCGCGCCGTGGGAGATGTGATTGCTCCCGAGCTTTACAAAAGCGGCTTCTGGTTGAACGCTGCGGCCTGCCTGCTGTTCAACATCCTGGCCTGGGTAGCCCTGTCGAAGATAAAGCTGCCTTCAAAAACCAAAATTGATTTGTAAAATTTCAGAAGGGGGGCAGCAAGTTTATTTTCACCAGTCAAATTATTACCCTTTGAGAAAATCTATCAAACCAAACGCCAATCCCAGTTAGATTCCTTCCATGTCCCGACGGCCTGATTCTGAACCCGCAGACAGGTAGAACCTGGTCGAGAAAAATACCAGTAAAGAATCTGTCAGCAAAATGGCTATTTTATAGAGTTTGTATGAAATACTGAGCCCTAATTTCTTCCCCTTCAATTTAGTTACCAGACTCTCCAAAGGAAAATGGCTTTAGCTGCAATCTGTACCTTTATTTAATCATGATAATATTCTCTAATCTTGATTTTTTTGTTTCAAGGAAGCCTGATCAACAGCAATACTGGGTAAGGTTAACAACTCTGATTATCTAACCATCCATTTTAATTTATGATGATGCGGATAATTAGGAGAAAGATAGGTACTATGGCGCGCCGGGTTACATTAATTGGAGTTGCTCTTTTACTGATTCTGAGTATCACTGCATGTGGTATGGTATCAACTAAAACACCATCATTCCGACCAACACAAAGGCCGACACCGGCGCAAGCCTCAGTACCGACGCAAACCCCAACAGATCAGCCTCTAAAAATATTGGCTGTGGTGAGCATCTCACCCAACGAGCCTGGCTACCAAATTCCAGACGATTTTCTCGGTTTGAGTTATGAAGCCTCCGTGCTGAGTAAGGATGATTTCGATATCAGCAAGACAACTTTCATCCACTTATTAACCGCGCTTGGTAAAGGGTCTCTTCGTTTTGGCGGTAGCAGCGTTGAGAAGACCTATTGGGACAATTACAAACCAACCACGCCTAACCCTGAAGCACAAACGCTCGTCCCTGCCGATCTGGATCGATTGTTTGCATTTACTAAACAGGTCAAATGGGGCATCATTCTCGGCGTTAATCTGGGTGATTATTTGCCTGCAATGGCTGCCGAAGAGGCAGCCTACGCACTGAATAATGGCGGCGGCCAGGTCGCCGCCATTGAAATTGGAAACGAGCCGGCCGGGTTTCTTGCAAACGGTTTACGACCCAAGACCTGGGGGGAAAAGGATTTTCAACGTGAATTCAATGCCTACGTCACAGCAATCCATGCGGCGGCTCCAGGTGCTCTCATTGCCGGCCCGGCAACAGTCTTTTCAACCGACTGGTTCACCCAGTTCCTGGACAGCGACAGTTCGGCTATAACACTCGCAACACACCATATCTATCCTCTGAGTGCCGACCCAATATTTCCGTCTACTTCACCCCTGTATGCCTCCATTCCGCAGCTTCTCAGTGCTGAGACCTCGTTGCGGATCAGCGACGAGGTCGAGACCTTAGCCAAAACAGCGTCTGCAAACCACGTTCCGCTGCGCATATCGGAGACTAATTCTGTTTCTCATGGGGGTAAAGACGGGGTGAGCAACGTATTCGCATCCGCGTTGTGGGGCACCGATTATCTTTTCATGCTGGCAAAATATGGTGTTGCCGGGGTGAATTTTCATGGCGGTTTTGGATGTGCAGGCTATTCAGCCATCTGCCTGCGAGCAGACCAGACCTACCATGCCCAGCCTTTATATTATGGGATGCTGTTTTTTCACCTCGCCTCGGAAAATGGCCAACTTGTGCCCACAACGATTCAAACATCTGTTAATGTCACTGCCTATGCGGTAGTAGGTGCCGACAAATCCTTGCGAGTGGTATTGATCAACAAAACAGCGGATCAGGATGTGACGGTACAGGTAAACACAGGGGAGAAATATGGATCGGCCTCAATTTTGCGCCTGATGGCACCTTCACTGGATGCCCAGGACGGGATTACATTTGGCGGAAGCGCCGTGGCTGCCGATGGCACATGGACGCCAACCGTCAGTAGTACGATTTCGCCCTCTAATAACAGCTACTCTGTCGCCCTACCTGCAGCTTCAGCGGTTTTAATGTTGATACCTTAGCTGTTTCTGGTTGAACGTAGCTGTTCAATACCACATCACAAACAATATCTGAATAAAATATCTGGTTTTTTACAACTCTCTCTAGACTATAATTCAGCTATGCCTAATCTGCTCATTCATCATGCCTCACAATTGCTCACCCTGGCCGGCGCTCCGCAGCGCGGAGAGAACCTTGGCCGCCTGGGGATCATTCCGGGTGGGGCAGTATTGATCGAGGGCGACAAAATCGCAGCGGTCGGTTCCAGCGAAGAGATACTGCGCAGGTTTCCACACACCAAACGCCTGGATGCCCACGGCAAAGTAGTGATGCCCGGACTGATCGACTCGCATACACACCTTATCTGGGCGGGTGACCGCGCCGCTGAATTCGAGATGCGGCTGCAGGGTAAAACCTACATGGAGATCATGGCCGCTGGCGGCGGCATAGCTTCTACGGTCAACGCCACCAGAATGGACACCCCGGATGATCTGTATGCCCAGACGCGCTCCCGTGCGCAGGGAATGTTCCGCTACGGCACAACCAGCGCCGAAGCCAAGAGCGGATATGGTCTGGAATTAACCTCTGAGCTGACCCAACTGGAATTACTGCTCAAGCTAAACGCAGAAGGCCCCCTGGAGATAACACCCACATTTCTAGGAGCGCACGCCGTCGCTCCTGAATATACAGGCCGGACCGGTGCGTATGTCGACCTGATTTGTCAGCAAATGCTGCCCGCTGTAAAAGAATGGTGGAGGCGCCAGGCTCCCTCGCGCTCTCTGCCGTTCGTGGATGTCTTTTGCGAGGAAGGCGTTTTCGATCTGGCACAAACCCGGCAAATTCTGACAACCGCCAAAGGCCTGGGCTTCCCGCTCAAGCTGCATGCGGACGAGTTCGCCAACCTGAGTGGGGCTTCCCTCGCCGCGGAGTTGGGTGCCGTCTCGGCCGACCACCTGGTTAAGACTTCAGCCGCGGATATCCGCGCCCTGGCAGCCAGTCACACTGTAGCTGTGGCGCTACCGTGTACACCTTTCGGGTTGGCTCAAAGCCAGTACACCCCAGCAGCAGAGATTATCAGTGCAGGCGGCCTGCTGGCGATCGCCTCAGATATCAACCCCGGCACCGCCTGGTGCGAAAGCATGCAGTTTGTCATCGCCCTGGCCTGCCGTTATCTCAAACTGACCCCTGCACAGGCTGTGGCTGCCGCTACCATTAATGCCGCTGCTGCCATCAACCGCGCCGGCGAGATCGGTTCGCTCGAGCCCGGTAAACAGGCTGACCTGCTGCTCCTTTCCGTGCCCGATTATCGCCACCTGGCCTACCGTTTTGGCGGCAATCTGGTCGAAGCCGTCATCAAAAAAGGAATTCTCTATAAAAATTAGTGGAAACCCATCATGATTACCCTTGAACGAGCGAAAGAATGGTATCGAAATGCCGATGCGGTGCACGATTTCTCGCACATCGAGCGGGTATACCGCATGTCGGAGCGTCTGGCGATTGCCGAAGGCGCCGACCTGGAAATCGTCCATGCCGCGGCTCTCTTGCATGACGCCGAGGGCACTGCTCCAGGCGGGGAAGCGCGTTTGGAACATCATCTGCGCTCAGCGTCCTTCGCTGGGGAAATCCTCAAGGCTGAAGGTTGGCCGGTAGAGCGGATTGCCGCTGTACAGCACTGCGTGCGCGCGCATCGCTTCCGTGACGACCGGGAGCCGCCGGCGACCATCGAAGCCAAGTGCCTTTTTGACGCTGACAAGTTGGATGTGCTGGGCGCCATCGGTGCTGTACGCGTAGCCTTATACACCGCTCTGGCAGGTACACCGCTCTTCGCTGTTCCCTCGCAGCAATTCATCGAAACGGGTAAAGAAATCCCCGGTGAGCAGCACAGCGCCTATCACGAGTATCTTTTCAAACTGCGCAACGTTGAAAAACGTCTGTTTACCGATACCGCCCGCAAACTGGCACACGAACGCACTCAATATTTGAAGGAATTTTTTAACCAGCTGATCGCTGAGATTAATGGAGAATGTTAAGCATGACAGAATCAACCCAACCCACTCTTGCACAGGTAATCACCTGGGCTAAAGCCGCCGGCAAACTCGTTCGCGCCGGTTTCGAGAGCGAACACATTATCGGCTATAAAAGCGATGTGGATGTCGTCACTGAGAGTGATCACAAATCTGAAGAATACTTATTGGCCCAAATCAATGAAAACTTTCCTCAACATGCCATCCTCACCGAAGAGAGCGGACAGCACGCCGGCGAGATTGAGCACTTGTGGATTATCGACCCATTGGACGGCACAGTTAACTACGCGCATCGGCTGCCCGTTTATTCCATATCCATCGGTTATCAGTATCACGGCCAATTACAACTGGGCGTTGTCTATGACCCCTCTCTCGACGAATGCTTCAGCGCTGAAAGAGGCAAAGGCGCTTTTCTTAATGAAAAACGGATATCCACATCCGCCGTTACTGATCTAATCAAGACTTTGATGGTCACGGGGTTCCCTTACGACCGCCATTCCGATGACTATTTCCGGGCGCTGCGGCTCTTTGGCCATATCACCTCCATCACCCAGGGAGTGCGCCGCTTTGGTTCGGCCGCGCTGGACCTTTGTTATATGGCTTGCGGCCGCATGGATGCTTATTTCGAGCTTTCCATCCATCCCTGGGATATTGCCGCGGGGGCATTGATCGCTGAAGAAGCAGGCGCCACCCTGAGTAACATCCACGGCGAACCTGACTTCATGAGAGAGCCTTACTCTCTCATTAGCTCAGCGCCTGGAGTGTATACCCAGCTCCTGGCAGAGCTGGAAAAGACCGCCTGAGATTTCCGGTATAATTCACTTAATTGACGTTCCCGGAGACATCGGGAATATCAAAATATCATCAATTCATCTTCAATCGAGGTATGAAATGGTTGAACAAGCTCAAACCTATAAACTAAGACGCTGGAGTCTGGCAGATTTGTATCCGACTGCTGACAGCCCCGAAATGAAAAAGGATTTTACGGCTCTGGAAGAGAAAATAGCTGCGTTTGAAAAAATGCGCCCTATGCTGACGGATTCAATTACGCCTAAAGAACTGATGGGCGTCATCCACGCCCTGGAAGATGTTTATGTAATTGCTACCAAACTGGGCGGCTATGCCGAACTACTTTTCACCGAAGATACCCAATCACAGACCGCCATGGCGCTGGTCGCACGAGTCCAACAATTAGGCGCAGAGACTGAGAACCGCGCCCTCTTCTTCGGACTATGGTGGAAAGACCTTTCGGACCAGAACGCAGCCCGTCTGATGAAAGAATCCGGCGATTACCGCTACTGGCTCGAGGAAATGCGCCACTTTAAACCGCATACACTGACTGAACCGGAAGAAAAAATCATCAACACCAAGAATGTCACCGGAGTCAGTGCCATCAATACCCTCTACGATACCATCACCAACCGCTATACCTTCAAGGTTGAGGTCGACGGCAAAGTCAAAGAAATGACTCGCGGCGAACTGATGATGTACGCGCGCCAGGATAATGCTGATCTGCGTGCCCGCGCCTATCAGGAGTTGTACCGCGTCTACGGCGACGACGGCGCCATTTTGGGCCAGATGTACCAGACAATCGTACGCGATTGGCACAACGAAGAAGTGGAAATGCGTCATTTCACCAGCCCGATGTCTGCGCGCAATCTGGGCAACGACTTGCCTGACGAAGTCATCGATACCCTGCTCAAGGTGAGCGAACAGAATACAGCTACCTTCCAACGCTTCTTCCAACTGAAAGCCCGCCTGTTGGGGATGAAGAAATTACGCCGTTACGACGTCTATGCCCCAATTGCCAAATCGGAAAAAATATATGATTTCCAGCAGGCTGCCGAGAAAGTTTTCGCCTCGTTTCGTGAATTCGATCCCCGCTTCGAAGCCCTGGCCGCTCGTGTATTAAAAGAAGACCACATGGATTCGGAAGTGCGGAAAGGCAAAGAGAGCGGCGCCTTCTGCGCTACCCTTCTGCCCGGCCTGACCCCCTGGGTAAAAATTAACTATCAGGGTAAAGCGGACGATGTTTCAACCATAGCGCACGAGCTGGGGCACGCCATCCATTCAATGCTGGCTGAAAAGCATACCATGTTCACGCAGCATGCCTGCTTACCTTTGGCTGAAACCGCTTCGACCTTTGGCGAAATGATGCTCATCGACCGCCTGCACTCTGAAGAGAGCGATGAAAGTGTGCGCCGCGACCTGCTCTTCCGCCAGATCGATGACGCCTATTCCACCATTCAGCGCCAGGCTTTCTTTGCCCTGTTCGAGAAGCAGGCACACCAGATGGTGATGGACGGCGCGTCGGTGGATGAGGTCTCCGCAGCCTACATGGCGAATCTCAAAGAACAATTCGGCGACGCCGTTGAAGTTGGCGACGAATTCAAATGGGAATGGGTCTCCATCCCGCATATCTACCACACCCCGTTTTACGTTTACGCCTACGCTTTCGGGCAGCTGCTGGTCTTTGCGCTGTATAAGCAGTTCAAAGCAGAGGGCGATTCGTTCAAACCGCGCTATATCAAGATGCTCTCCGCCGGCGGTTCCGAAGCGCCCATGCAGGTGCTGCAGGACGCCGGTATCGACGTGCGCCAGGCTTCCTTCTGGCAGGGCGGCTTCGACGTCATCAGCGGACTGGTGGACCAGCTCGAGAAGATCACCAAATAGCAATTGTCACGAATTACTGAATGATTACAAAGGAGCTTTCTAATGCATAATAAGAAAGCTCCTTTGTTGCTAACACTGTAAAATCATGGTTGTTAGTAATGGTATCTGGCCTGAAGAAAGTCGATGCGGTCGTCACGTACCAGATAAACAATGCGGTGTTCTTGCGTCAACCGCCTGGACCAGACGCCTGGTGCGAGATACTTGAGCGGTTCGGGTTTGCCCACTCCCGCGAAAGGATCACGCAAAATAGCCTCGATCAAATCAAATACGCGCAACGCCAGCTTGCGGTCAGTCTCGACCCAGTAGCGCAAATCTTCAATAAACTCCGGCTGAAAAACGGCCAGTCGTTCTTTTTTAATCAAGACCAACCTCATGCTTCAGGTCTTTTACCGACACTCCTTCTCCTTCGTTTTTCAATGAGCGCCCCAGAGCTGTGAGTAACCTTTCAGCATTTTTTGGAGAACGGAGTAAATAGGCGCTTTCTACCAGACTCTCCAATTCGAGGGCTGAGATCATCGCCACATCTTCTTTACCGCGCCTTTGAATTACTACCAATTCACGATCTTTAGTCACTTGATCCATTAATTTTGCCAGGCTAGCACGCGCCTGGGAATAAGTTGTTTGAATTGTCATCTCGCCACCTCTCTTGTACAGACTTACTGTACAACTATTGTCTGCGCCTGTCAATACATGGGTGGATAAATAAAGTCATTTGGTTGTAAAATCAATCATCATTGCGCTTAAAAATAACTATCAAAGGAAAAGACCATGGCAAGAAAAATAGTGAAGAAACCAAAGAAAAAGAATTTGAACCCATGGATTATTGCCGGGCTTATTGCATTAATGCTGCTGATTGTCGCCCTGATTGTCGTCTTCAGTCTCCCCAAAAATGCGCCGTCTACCCCAGCTCAATCCAGCGGCGGCGTGCCCACGCTGGTCGGTACCAAGCAGTACTCCTCAGCGCCGCCGATGCTGATCGATACGCACAAGAGTTACACTGCCACCGTGACGATGGCCAAGGGCGGCGTGTTTGTCATTCAGCTTTATCCCGATAAGGCTCCCATTACCGTCAACAGCTTTGTATTCCTGGCACGGCAAGGTTACTTTGACGGCGTGACCTTCCACCGCGTCCTGGCCGGATTCATGGCACAGGGCGGTGACCCTACCGGAACAGGGATGGGCGGACCGGGATACAAATTCGTAAATGAAGATAGCGATCTTACCTTCGACAAGGCGGGTGTGGTTGCCATGGCGAATTCCGGTCGGAATACCAACGGCAGCCAATTCTTCATCACTTTTGGGCCGCAGCCCTCTCTGAACGGCGGCTATACTATCTTCGGGCAGGTCATCAGCGGTATGGATGTGGTTAATGCTATTTCGCTGCATGATCCGAATACCAATCCGACCACGCCTGGTGATGCGATTGCCACCATCACCATCACAGAGAAATAAAGAATAATCGACTCACCGAGACTGCTCATGCGAATCAAGATGGGCAGTCTTTCTTTTTAAGTTTTTCATCGGCGTATATGATGTAAAATACTTTAACCATTATTAATTTCTTCATATCCTAAACCATAACCGGAACGGAAAAATGCAAAAAAAGTTCATTAATTCCCTTTTTTTTGTTTTCATTGTCTGTTGCTCCCTCCTCGTGGCGAGTTGCCAAACACCTAAAAAAACACCTGCCCCTGATTTGAACTGGCAGGTCGCTGTATCTAAATTTGAAATAAAAGATTCTTTGGCTGCCGTCGAAGGCGTGACCCAGTACGACGGATCGATCCTCAACGTCACCCACACTCAAACCCCCGATAGCGGCAAGGTCTATTTAATCCTTGAAGCAACGGTAAGCAAGGTTGGGAATCAATCTGATCCATTTGACTGGCAGTGGTTAGTGGTCAAGGACTCAGCAGGGAATTCCTATTCCCGCATGGAAAACGACTCGTTCCTCGATCAATATCAGTTTTCACCGCGCATTACCGGGTTGGAACTACGCCTGGGTGAATATTCCGGATGGATGTGTTTCGAAATTCCGGCAGCGGCAGCTAAAGCAAAACTGACACTAACATACACTGCGGCGGGAAGCCAGCAGGAAATCGTTTTGCAAAAGTAAACATCTTTCACCAATCTGTTTCGAAAATCTTCCGGCAGAGGGACAAATTCCTTGAAAAATAAATTATTAATTATCTTTGTTACGATTGCTTTGTTCCTTGCTATTGCCGCTGGCGTGGTATTCAGCGGTGTTTTAACCATTCCCACTGCAGCGAGTCTGGCCAAGGCTACTGAAGTACAGAGCTACGACATCCTGGCGGCTCAATACCAGCGCGAGACGGACATCCTGGCCGATTATGGCAAAGGGAATTATTCCCCGCAGCACCCGTACATAATCCAGGACCCCTACCAGGCAAACCCCTTGAGCGCCTTGATTCTTTTCGAGACCACCGAACCAGCCCAAACCACCGTGACCGTGATGGGGAAAAACCAATATTCAACCTTTACCTATACATCAACCGGTTTTACCACCCACCACGAAATAGCTGTCCTTGGGTTATACGCCGGGCAAAAGAACCAGGTCGAACTGGCGATCAATTACCAAAACGGGCAAAAGGAAGTTTCCGAGCAAACGGTACAAACAGAAGCCTTGCCCTATGACTTCCCCAACCTGAAGGTTCAGGTCTCACAACCCGACAAAATGGAGCCGGGGGTCGATTTGATGATCTCCTGCCTGGACACCAATTATTCGTATCTGCTGGATGCTAACGGGGACGTGCGCGGGTACTTTACCAACAAGAATTTTGGCCACTGCACAGCGATGCGCGTGCTGCAGAACGGGCACCTGCTCACAACCGGGGATGTGCTAAAACTCATGCCGTACAACATGTATACCCTTTGGGAAATGAACCTGCTGGGTAAGGTTTTTGTGGAGTATGAAATCCCGAACGCGGTCCATCATGACATTATCGAACTGTCCAACGGAGATTTCTTGGCGACCTCAAACAATGCCGCCATGCCCCAGGCGTATGATTCCCGTGAGGATGTCGTGATTCGTATCAATCGTCAAACCGGCGCGGTGACTGATCAATACGACCTGCGTCAGATTATGGACGAACACCGGGGTCCTTTTACAAACTATACACCGGGGGTGATCCATGCACCGAATATGGACTGGGCTCACCTTAATTCGGTGGAGATGGATGCCGCCGATAACAGCATCATCGTGTCGTCCCCAATTCAAAGCACAGTGGTTAAGTTCAACGCAGATAGCAGGCAAATCGACTGGATCATCTCTTCGCCGGAAGGTTGGAGTGGAGCCGATAGCAAATATCAGCAATATTTACTGACCCCGGTTGGCGAAAATTTTGAGTGGTCATGGGGGCAGCATGCGGCCAAAATACTGCCGGATACCGACAACGATCCCAACACCACCGACATCTTACTGATGGATAATGGTCAGGCCAGAAGCTTTACGCAAGATCAGAGTGTCGCTCCGGCGGATAATTACTCGCGGGCAGTCATTTACCGCATCAACGAAACCAATAAAACCATTCAACAGCTTTGGGAATTCGGCAAAGAGCTTGGCTCCAGTGCTTATGCCACCTTCCTGGGCGATGCAGACTTGCTACCCCTGACTGGAAATATCAACATCGACTTCGGCGGCATGCTGCGCCAAAATGGCGTGCCAGTAGACAATATCGTGAGCGGTGTCATCGGCAAAACGCAAGTTCGATCTCGGGTCGTCGAGGTTCAACCCGGTGGTCAGGAAGTTTTCGATGTCTCGGTAACACCGAATCACACCTCTGACAGCGAGACCTATCAGGTACGCAAGATCGCCTTATATAACCCCTCAATCGAATACGCTTTGGGAGCAAGCGAGGGTCAGCGCAAGGGAGAGATTCAAGCGAACTCGCCTACAACCTATAAATTGCCCGGGTTCTTTATCCCACGCCTGACGGTTTCGTTCAAACAGCTTTACCAGCAAAATTCTACGCTGGTTGTCGAAGGTAATTTCCTGTACCAGAATCAAGCGTACGCGCTGGGAAAGATCCTTCTGGTATTGAAAAACTCCGGCCAACAGTACATTTTTGCCACAAATTCCGGCCTGAATGGAGAATTCGCGGGGAGACTGGATTTGAGCGGAGTCAAACCCGGCGAATATGCCATCTATGTAGTCGGGGGTGTTGTGGACGGCATGGATGCGCTGGGTAAAATCAAGCCGGGTTATAATGCCGCCGGTTATAAAATTGATGTGAAATAGACCTTTAAAAGAATATCCTTTCCAATAAACGCTTCGCTCCTTTGGGCAGTCTTCTCATCTATAGGGAGTAATTTATGGTATATTTTAATTTCAGAACTTAATCCCCGGTTGGAGTTACCCATGTACTTTGCCATCGAAGGTGTGATCGGAGTAGGAAAAACCACCCTGGCGCGAATGCTGCAGGCTGAATTTGACGCCGAGCTGGTGCTGGAAGTCTTTGAAGAAAACCCGTTTTTGAGTAATTTCTATGCCGACCGCGCCCGTTATGCCTTTCAGACGCAGATTTTCTTTCTGCTCAGCCGCTATCATCAGCAGCGCCGCAATATCAGCGACCGTCTGACGGAAGGCAAAGCACTCATCAGTGATTACTCCTTTGAGAAAGATGCCCTCTTTGCCCGCGTCAATCTCAGTGGGGACGAACTCGAAATGTACTACCGGGTGCAGGAAGCCCTCGCCGAAAAGGTGACCCCGCCTGACCTGTTCGTGTATCTTCGTGCCAGCACCGATACTTTGATGAAGCGCATCGCCCTGCGCGATCGTTCTTATGAGCGGCAAATGGAACACGGTTACATCGACTTGCTCAACCATTCGTATGAAGACTTTTTTATGGGTATCAGTCATAACTCTCCGGTACTGGTTATTGAATCGAGCGAGATGGATTTCGTCAATCACCCCGCCGATTTTCAGAATATTTTGAACCGAATTCGTGAGGCGCTAAAACTTGCGCCCTTCCAACCTCAGTTACCCAATACCTAGGCAGGCAAAACCATGCGTGTTACCCGTGATCTCTTGCTCAATCTCGCTCACGAACAAACAGCCAAGCTGGCAGCCAAAGATAACAGCATACAATGCGTTTATCTGGTGGGATCCTTGCTGCACGAAGCACCGTTTCTGGGTGGGGTAACTGACGTCGATCTGGTTTGTGTTCACGACCGGCCCGTGAAAACCCCTCGGGAGATCATTCGTATCAACAGCGATGTCCATCTGGATGTGGCTCACCTATCCGCAGAGACATTCTCTCCACCCCGGCGTCTGCGCCTGGATGCCTGGATTGGCGGTACGCTGGACAAAGGTCCTCTGGTACTCTATGACCGCTTCCACTGGTTCGATTTCACCCGAGCCAGCGCAATTTCGCAGTTCTGGCAGACTGAACACACCGTCAGCCGCGCGCGCGGGTTTGCCGGCCGCGCCCGTAAAGACTGGCTCTCGCTTAGCGAAGAAGCTTCCCCACAGGGCCTCAAACGCAGCCAGCTCTATCTGGATGCGCTTGCCAACGCAGCGAATGCATTAGCCGTCCTAAACGGCGTTCCCCTGACCACTCGTCATTTTATGCTTGCCCTGCCTGAACGGATGGCTGCTCTTAATCTGAATGAATTCACGGGTTCGTTTGTCTCTTTGTTTGCCAATGAGTCAGTGACCAGCGAACAATTAGAGAAGTGGCAAACCCAATGGGAGGCAGCCTACGATTTTGTTAAAGAGCTTCCAGGGTCACCGGTGAAATTCTGCCCCACTCGTCGCAATTATTACGCAAAAGCTGTTTCGGTTTTGATTGCCGACCATCCCGCTGCGGCGCTCTGGATTCTGGCTACCACCTGGTGTGAACTCGCCGCCTTTTTACCCAAAACGGAATCGCTGTATAAAGAATGGCAAGCCTTTATGCGCATTTTGGAATTGGACAGCAAGGGGCTGCCTTCTCACCTGACCGGCTTGGATTCCTTACTCGACAATGTAGAAAACACCCTCGACGGCTGGCTGGAAGAAGCCGCATAACCTTGTGGATAACCCGGTAAAATCTGTGGATAACTTATGATAATTGGGGATAAAATGTTCTTTTTCGCCCTTCAAAAGTGAATAAACGAAGCTATTTTAGGGACAGCGGGTGAAGAAAAGGGGGCGAAAAATAAGAAAAAATCACATATTCACAATTGGCAGTCTTTTCCCCTGATTCTCCACAACAATAAACGAACAGATCATTGGGCTGAATGGGTGAATTTAATTCAAAAGTAAATCTAAATTGGCGTATTTTTTCTGTGTTATCTCACTTATCCACATTTCCACAGCCCCTACAAGTACTACGATACTGATTAACCCAAATAATAAAGAAAGTTAATTTACGAGAATACAAATTATTTTCGCGCCAGGAATGGAGTTCCTTTGTCGATCAATATTGCCAGCTTGTAACTGAGCAAATTATCTTGTACAATTTGCATAGATTTTGTAGAATTGCGCCCCTAATTGGAACATGGTAAAGCGAGAGTCTAAAGGGAGAGAATCATGGACGTCATCAAAGTCAAAGCAAATTCAAGAACGGCTGCTGTTGCGGGGGCCATTGCCGGGGTGATGCGCGAACATAAACATGCGGATGTTCAGGCGATTGGCGCTGGTGCAGTTAACCAGGCAGTCAAAGCTCTAGTTCTGGCCAAAGGGTATCTGGCTGAGGATGGAATTCCTGTTGTGTGCGTACCAGAATTTGTCGATGTTGAAATTGACGGAAAAGTGCGCACGGCAATCAAACTTGTTGTAGATCCTAAAGGTTAGATATCCGAAAAGTGACAATAAAAAAGGCAGAGAGTTTTCCCTGCCTTTAGGTGGTTAAACCCGGGTGACTTCGTCTCGGGCAAAGATGACTTCTTCTTTCCCCATGAGCTTTTCTTGAACTTTAGTGGCAATTAAATCCAGATGGCGGGGATGCTCCACGAAATCCAGATCGTCTGCTGGCACGGTTAAAATAGGGCAGAGAGTAAAATGTTGTATCCAGCTTTCGTAGAGCTGGTTTAAGTTGTCGAGATAAGCCGGGGAAATCGAGCGTTCGTAATCGCGGTTTCGCAGGGCGATGCGATTGATCAGCGTATTCACTGAAGCGCGCAGATAAATGACGAGATCGGGCGGAGTGAGAGTATCGGCCAGGGTCAGGTACAAAGACCTGTAGGTGGCGTAATCGCGCTCGGCCATGTTGCCTTGCACATAAAGATTGCGGGCAAAAACCTCGGCGTCCTCATAAATACTGCGGTCCTGAATCACAGAACCGGGGGCATGCAGCAAGTCGTGGTGAATGCGTAAGCGGTGGGTGAGGAAGAATATCTGAGATTGGAAACTCCAGGCTGGCATATCATGATAAAAATCGGAAATGTACGGATTTTCCGTGACCGGTTCATAAAATGGCTGACAATTGAGGCGCGGACTGATCATCTCTACGAGAGTCGACTTGCCCACCCCAATGTTCCCTGCCACCGCAATAAATTTTTTCATAGCTGCCTCGTCTGCAAAGATTATATCATTCGTGTTGGAAACAACAAAAAAGACAGCGGTGGCTGTCTTTTTTCGTGTTAAAGGGCTGCAAAACTAGGCAGGCAGGCAAGCGCCGGTAGGGCAGACGTCTGCACAGGAACCGCAGTCTTTGCATAACGCCGCGTCGATTACGTAGGTATTATCGCCCGCAGAAATCGCGCCTTCCGGGCACTCAGCTTCGCAGGCACCGCAGCTAATACAATCACTAGTGATTTTGTAAGACATGGGTAGAATCCTTTCTTCAAGCGATAAAAATTTTCAAAGTGTAGGATAGCACACCCGTGTATAGACGTCAATAGTTATTTAAGATGCTTTTTCATAGGCTTAAATTCTCTGCTCAAATGATGTCTGAAGAATAGGAATCTGATGAACAAACTTGTCTTTCTGATATAATCCAGCCTAATTAATCAGGTTCAAAGATGACAAAAACCAACCCGTTCTCGATGCGAATTCAGGCACTGGCGCCGGCACTGCCGGTCGTGATGGGCTACCTGCCCATCGGTTTCGCGTACGGCGTGCTGGCTATCAAAGCGGGACTGACCCCCCTCGAGACAATCGTGATGTCGGTGGTGGTCTATGCCGGCTCGGCGCAATTGATGGCGGTCAGCCTGTTTGCGGCAGGGGTGAATCCATTTTCGATCATCGCCACCACTTTCATCGTCAATCTGCGCCATCTGCTTTTTTCGGCGTCGCTGTCGCCCTATCTGGAGCGCTGGAAGAAGAGCCAGGTGGCGGCATTTTGTTATGAGCTGACGGATGAGACTTTTGGGGTGCACAGTCTGCGCTTCGAACGCGGAGAGCGCGCTGCTCCGCAGACTCTGGCCATCAACCTCATCTGCCAGTCAGCCTGGGTGGCAGGGACGGCGCTGGGCGCACTGGCGGGCAGCCTGATCGCCGACGTAAAACCTTTTGGGCTAGATTATGCGCTGCCGGCGATGTTCATCGCTTTGCTGGTCTTGCAGATAAAAAATAAATTGCACTTGTTTGCGGCACTGGCAGGGGGGCTGCTTTCGCTGGGATTGTGGCTGGGGCACGTGACCCAGTGGAACGTGATCCTGGCAGCAGTGCTGGCGGCGACACTTGGCGCGGGAGTGGAGACATGGACCAAACAACGGTCTTGATTACTCTGCTGGGCATGGGCCTGGTGACTTACCTGCCGCGCTTGCTGCCGGCCTGGTTCCTGCGCGGGCGCGAGCTGCCGCCTTTTCTGGTAGCCTGGTTGCGTTATGTCCCGGTGGCGGTGCTGGCAGCGCTGCTCGTCCCCTCGCTGCTGGTGCAGAATAATTCATTTAACCTGCACTGGGATAATCTCTATCTTTGGGCGGCGGTGCCGGCACTATTCACCGCCTGGAAGACGAAAAACATGTTCCTGACGGTGCTGGTGGGCATGGCGCTGGTGGCGCTGGCGCGGCTGGTTTTTCACCTGTGACGGTGGTGTTTTCAGCTTGTGCTTGACACACCCACCGCTTGGATTATAATAATCTCGCTTTCCTCGTTAGCTCAATCGGCAGAGCGGGCGGCTGTTAACCGCTAGGTTCGAAGTTCGAGTCTTCGACGAGGAGCCAAACAAAAAACGCCCAGAAATGGGCGTTTTTCGTTTGGCAGTTCTCCCGAGGCACCCTATGGGTCGACGAGGAGCCTTTGACCAAAAAAGGCATGTTTATCGTTCAACATGTCTTTTTGTTTTTAATGTTCAATTATTGTTAATCAATATAATTAACTTGAAAAGACGCGGAAAATGATAAATTATTGGACGGCAGCCGCAAATCCCCAGGTTTATAACATTGAGCAGGCTATAAACTCACTTGAAAGTGATTTTTGGACAACCAAAGGTAGCAATATTCAAAAATGGGACAGACTAATTATTTGGAAAACTCTTGGTAAAAGCGACAAAAGTTGAAACAACGATTTTCTCCGAGCCATATGGAGTATCCATTCAAACTTCTGTAGCACAGCTCGTAACAAACAGCTATACTCTTAAGAGATAATAGGAAATCAAGTTTTGTTCATGAAGAGAAGCTGCTTAAGAGGGACCTGGCAGATTATAGTGAGTACGAACAAAAGGTATACTACCGTTTGATCCCGTATATCTGGTAATATGTTGCAATGGGATGAAAAGAAAAGAGGAAAACATGGCTGAAGAAAAATTTAACCGTTCAGCAGAGGGCGTGGCTGGGTTCCGCGCTATCGAATATATGAAACCGGAGTCTGAGCGGATCTGCAACGACCCGTACGCCCGCGGCTTTTTGGGCGGCGGCTTGATGTTTCCGCTGCTCAAATGGATGGCGAATTCGGGTCTGTATGACCGTCTGGCTCCCGGAGCGATCGCATTCATCTGCGGACGGGAACGCTACATCGACGATTTCCTGAAAGACTGCCTTAGCCAGGGATTCAAGCAGATCGTCATCCTAGGGGCAGGGTTCGACACGCGCGCCTACCGAATCCCCGGCATCGAACGCACCCATATCTTCGAGATCGACCAGGCAGTGACCCAGCAAGTCAAACTGGAGCGCTTGAAAAAGAGCATCGATCCGTTGCCGGCTAACGTCAGCTTTGTGGCGGTAGACTTCAATACGCAGACGCTCGATGAGAGGTTGCGAAGCAGCGGTTACATCGAGCACGACAAAACGCTGTTCATCTGGCAGGGCGTGACCTATTTTCTGACCGCCGCAGGCGTGGAGGATACGCTGGCTTTCATTGCTGGCCATTCCGGAGCTGGCAGCGCGGTGATCTTTGATTATATTTTCAACGAGGCCTTGCATGACACAAAGAATAGCTTTGGAAAATCGCTGCAGCAGGCCGGTAAGGTCAGCGGCGAGACCTACCTGTTCGGTATCGATCAGGGTGAGATCGAGCCATTCCTAACCGAACGAGGATTCACCGATGTGGTCGACATGTCGCTCGAGAGTATCAAAGAGAAATATTTCACCGGATCGAATGCCGGGCGGGTGATGGCTTCGGGTTTGGCCATTGTCTCGGCCAGGGTGAAAAAACCGGGGTTTGATCAGTAGTATGGTGCGTTCCTAACGCACCAATTTACACGAGAGCCTCAGCGACATCTGAAAAGGAGTCGTTTTTGTTTACATACTCTATAATTGGAAAAAAGTGCGCCACCCCGATAATGCTGGGGCAGGTGGGTGCACCCTACCAACTGTGCCAATTGGTTGAGGAAAAATCCGGTTAATTTATCAAAAAGTCCTATAGCACATTTCTGCTACCATAGGACCTCTCAATGATGATATTCAAGGGTCTTACTTAATCTTTCTTGTCTTTCTTTTCCTTCTTCTCTTTCTTGTCTTTTTTCTTATCCTTGCCTTTATCTTTACCCATCTGATTCTCCTCCTTTACATCATATTCCAGTTATTTCCTTATTACAGCATAACCAGTTTTGCAGCAATAAACAAGCTAAATTGCATCAAGTCGTAGGGTGACCAACTTCGACGACCCTCTAGGAAAGCCTCAGCGACACCTGAAAACGTGTCGTTTTTGTTTGTCTGCCAAACTAATGGGTTAATTCGCTGTCATCAACCCTTCAAGCATCATCTTCGTGGTTCCGTCGGCGCTGAAGATCGTCAGGCTGCCATCACCCTGCTCGAACTTGACCGTGCCGTTCATAATCTGAAAAGAGTCGCTCTCCTGAGTCATCTGGGCATCGGGGCAGGCCATCATGGTGGAGGCGATGGGGCCAAAGGTGATCGTATCACCCTTGAGGGCATAGGTGCCACCAAAGCTGTTGCAGCCCATTGAGCCGCTGACATTGCCGTCCGTGCCGAATTTGAGGTGGGTTGCGATACCGCTCACCGCTGCGGTCTGCTTCCCGACCGGGCCGTACGATACCAGCGACCACGAGGTGCCGGGCAGCGAGGTGGTTTTAGAAGTGCAAGCCGTGAGGGCGAAAACCATCAAAGCAAGCATAACGATCAAAGAGAGGGAAGTTTTGCGCATTTTGGGTTCCTTTTCATTGTATTTACTGATAAGACGGTAGATCCATAAAGAAGTTCCTTTATATAAAGTCAGCACCCTCACAGATATTGTTTTTGTTTACATGCTCTATAATTGAATTGGATAATCCAATTTGTAAGGAAAGGGAGGAATATCCATAATTAAAAGGTGCGCCAGGGACGCATCCTACCAACTACCCGTTGCTAGAGATTGCTTACCGATAATTATGGTACAAGCCGCCTAAACGCAAGGCTCGCAACAAATCTATGAGCAGTTTGATATTTTGGAGAGCAATAAATGAACACAAAACCCTTTATGTCTGTATTTAAGATCATCGGTATCATTTGCGCCTGCATAGGCGCGCTCTTATTAGCCTACGATTTTATTGCGGGTGGGTTTAAATGGGTGTGGACAACCATTCCTTTATTGCAAAGCCTTTTATTTATTCCTTTGCTTACACACCTCGCCTTGTCCAGTTTTACAAACCGAACCTCGATCAAATTGCGATTCAAGAGCCGTAGAGAATCGATCGCTTTTATCTTTTCCGTATCAATTTTGGCTGTCTTCATTCTTTTAAAAATAATCGTTTCAAAATATGTGAGCATCTCCTTAAGTCTGGTTTGCGCTGCTATTCCTTCATTTATCATCCTTGTTCTTCTATTTACATCGCTTACCATCCAAAAAGGTGATTCGGTTCCATCAACCATTCCAAAAAAGATCAGGTTTTCTGATATTTTTGGGGTGGTCGTGCTGCTGGCGGTCGTATTTATTGTCCTCAGCCAGGTTGCGTCTGCACAAAAGTGCAAGTCGGTCGGGCCTGGAAAGAACCTGTCAAACTGCATTTTATCAGGGAAGGATCTTAAGGGGGCTCGTCTGGCTGAGGCCAATTTGAGCAATGCCAACCTTGCAAATGCCGATCTAAGCAATGCCGATCTTTCGCATGCGACTCTGGATGGGGCTCAATTACAGGGAACAAACCTTACGAATGCCGCCCTGGAAAATGCTTCATTTTATGGAACAGCAATGAATAATGCCCTCTTAACCAATGCAAACCTGCAGGACGCAGATCTTAGCCGCTCCGACCTCACCGGTGCGAATGTGACCGATGCTAATTTCAATAATGCAAATCTTACCGGTGTAGATCTATCCCAAACAATTGGGTTGACTGATGCTTCATTGAAAAATATCGCTTCCTGGCACGGTCTTATTCTTCAAAATCCTCAAGAAATCATTGCTGCGGCAGCATCTGTGTGCAATGGTCAAGGGATGGCAAACGCCGGAGCATATTCTGAATCGTCAAATTTTCACCCGATTTTATTGCTAAGCGATAATGGAGGTGCCATGGGTTGGACACTACTTTCAGATATTAAGCCCTGGTGGCCCTCTTCAACCAACACTCTTGAATTAGTCGCCTGTATCTCACCCCAACTGGAGTCTCCAGATGGGGTCTGTAGTTATCAGGTATACGAAAACGGGAGTGCGACCGGGCAAATTACCACCAATACTTATTCTTCATACTCAGTAAAAGTCAGATTAGTGCAAGCCTCGAACGGTGCAGAAATAACGGAATATAACCTGGTCGGAGGCGGTGGATGCAGTGAAAAACCATCCGGAGACCAACATGGAAGTCCCGTTAGTTTAAATCAACTAATGCTGGAATTGTCCGGAAAAGTAAATCCTGATGGGAATTTCCCTAAACCAAGCATTCCGTGAAAGGTCGAATCACTAATATCTCTTGATTGGTCTGCGAACCTTGGAGAATCAGTTCCACGCAGCAGAAGGGTGCACCACCCGATAATGTTTGGGCAGGCTGGAGCACTCCACATACTGATATTCTCTTAACCCTTTAAAATGTTTCATTAAGAATTGAACAGCATAATTAAAACGTGTTCCTAAAAAATTCAATTCGAAGTGAGAGGTCATATTTATGAAGCCAAACCGGGTGCAACTTATTATCAGTATCGTCTTGTTGGTGGTCATTTTGGCCGCCTGCGGGAAATCACCCGCAAGTACGCCTTCCGGGAGCGGGACGGCCGCACCCGCCAGTAAAGCCAGCAGCGGAGATTGCGCCAATGCCTATTATCCGGTAGCCGCCGGAGACAGCTGGTCTTATTCCAGCAGTGGAGGCAACCTCGGTGATTATACCTATACACAGAAGATCACGGCAGCCAACGGCACCGGATTCACCAAAAGTTACGCAGCCAGCACGGGCGTCGATTTGTCGATCGATTGGAAATGCTCCGGGGGGAACCTGGCAGCACTGGATGCCGGAGCGGCCGGACTTAGCATGTCGACCTCAAAAATAACCATGACCTCCAATTCCATCCAAGCAGATGGGTATAATATCCCGGCAAGTTTTAACAGCGGAGCAACCTGGTCAGAAAAGGTATCTGCGACCGGAACCGTGGTGGAAGGAAGTACTTCGAAAACAGTCACTTCTCAAATTGCCTACCAACTAGATTGCAGTGCTGGCGGCACAGACGCGGTGACGGTGCCAGCCGGAAAGTTCGATGCAGTCAAAGCAGTGTGCACAAAAGAGACGACGGTCTCGGCCGTGGTCCAGGGAAAAACCATCCAGCTCGGCGACAATAAAGAGAATATCACCTACTGGTATGCTAAGGGGGTCGGATTTGTGAAATCGGTAGCCAGCGGTGGAAGCAACAACGAGACAGTTGTGCTGACGCAGTATACAGCAAATTGATCCTGCCCTGAAGAACAGTAAAAAGACAAAAGTTAACGAGAGTGCAGATATCCATGCTGCACTCTTTTTTGTGTTGGCCTCCTGATTTGTACCAGGCGACAAACATGGGTTGTATATACTCAGGAGGAGTAAGGAAGGATGTGCCCCTGATGCATCCTACGCACTGCGTTTTTGATTTTGGCAAGAATGCTATAATTTTATTATCAATATTCTCTTGTTCTATTTTAAGAGAGGCGGAACGTTTTTTGTGGATGTTCGAAAGGAGAAAAAATGAAGCTTTCAAGACCCAAGAATGTTACCTGGTGGATCGCGGTAATTGTCGGAGTCGTTGGTATTATTGCAAATTTTGTTAAAATACCTTTTGTGAGTGATAATAAATTCTGGTTTGTTGCTTTTGCATTTGTGCTTCTGGCCCTGGCCACTTATTTTAAAGATCTATAATCCGTTTTATTAGGATTTTAGTTTTTTTACCGGATGAAAAAATATTCTTTCATCCGGTAATTATTTAAGGGATTGAACTTAAATAGGCATCAAACCGAATCGAGAATTGTCTTAAAAAAGAAGAGACGCCAGGAGAGCCTAACCGCAAGGCATTACTGGTGTCTCCAACAAAGTTGAATGAAAACTCAGAGTTTTACTTTTTCTTATTCTTCCAAACGCTGAGCATAATCCCTGCAGCCAGAACGACCACGCCGACGACTAAAAGGACGGCCTTCTTCCAGCCAAAGCCTGCGCCGCCAATGTTTAGTACGGGTGCCAGAAAATCAAGCGCGATCATTATTACGGCAACCACAATTAATAGAATTCCAAATTTTTTGTTATTCATCTTTTCTCCTCTAGTGAAAACAAACAGACACGGTTTTCTCCCCAAAATCATTTCTGTATTCATTATAACCTTTTCTTGGATCGGTATTATTATTTATTAGGAAAAACAGCGAATTTGAAACTCCCGAGTGTCTGTGATCCTATGGCTAATTGCGTAAAATGAATGGCACACTGAATACCATCCTCGTATAAGGATTTGAGCATGAATAAAAAGCGGACCATCATTTGGATTGAAGGGTTATTACTTTTTTCCATTCAGGCAGCCATTTTTCTATTCCAGATCAAATCAGTTCCTTTTCATGTCGACGAAAGCCAGTGGATCTCAACGAGTTCGGTATTTGAAGCAGTTACTCACGGAGATTTCACCTCATCAATCTGGGACCTCTCTTTTTGGAATATGACGCAGCCGCAGCTTCCACGCTATATTATTGGAGTGGGCCGCTGGTTGGGTGGAGAGGACGGCGCCGCTTTAAATACTCCCTGGGTTTGGCGAGAAAACGTAGCAAACAATGAAGCGAAAGGGCGCATGCCCACCCCTTATATGTTGTGGTGGTCCCGGATGCCGATGGCGGTTTTGGCAGCCGCGGCTTTTCTGCTTACATTCCTGCTACTTAAGCGCTTTATGGGCAGAGCGCTTGCTTATATTTGGCTTATCCTGATTAATTTCAGCTCTTATTACTCAACCAATCTGCTCCGGGCAATGGGCGAAGCCACCTTACTCGTATGCATTATCGGAGTTCTTGTCATTGCTTTTCACCTTTTGCGAGCGGCAGACGAGAAACCGAATAAGATATACCTTTATATTCTTATTTTCGGCATTGTTAGCGGGTTAGCCGAATCCGCTAAATTGAACGGCGCATCCGTGTTGGCGGCCGGGGTCATCCTGCTGTTTGTGATTGCCTTCCGCAGTACTCAATCGAAAACGCTAAAAATCCGCTCGGGTTTGATCTCTATGTTCATCCTGGCATTCTCATCGCAGGGGATATTCGAGTTACTGAATCCATTTCTATGGAAAAGTCCTCTGACCTACTGGCTGCTCATGTTCTATGACCGCGTCCACGAGATGCAGCTGCAGCAAGGTATTTTCCCCAACTTCATCATTCATGGTTTCTTCAGGCATATAACCGTGGATAGTCAAAGAATATTTCAGACTTTTGCCAGCCTGCATTTTACGGGGGCGTTATGGGTTAATCTGGGTTTATTTCTGGCCGGTATCACCTTTCTGATAATGAAGTCAGTACAGTATTTACGCCGCCAGCATAATCAACCGGCTGCTTTAGCCTTGTTGGTGGTTGGAGGCGCTGCAGCCATTCCAAGCCTCTTCACCCCCCTGGATTGGGAACGATATTATCTATTGCCAGCTTTTTTCTCCACGATCGCCATCGCTATAGGGATATGGCTGCTGGGGTCATATGGGTATGGACTCATACAGAGAAGACTTCGGGTGCCGAACTCGAAGATCGCACTGCTTTTATCCAAAAGAGGTTGAAGACTACCCAATTTAGCCGTGGATAAACAGGCGCTGACCGGCTCCGATCCGCTTATTTTGATTGGATGGGATGAGCAAAAAATACGTATAGATTCGTCTAAAAAAATCGCCAGCATTAAAAAACAAGTCTCCGTTTTTATTCGGAGACCTGCCGAGTCTTAAAAATTAGCCGACTTTTTCGAATTTAATACCCGGTGTGCCGCAGATGGGGCACACTTCTGGGGCTGTGCGGGCGTGAGTATATCCGCAAACCGGGCAGATGTAATAATCGTAAGTTTCGCCGGCTTTGCCTAAATTCTCGAGGGCGGCACGATATAACTCTTCGTGAACCTTTTCGACATCGTTGGCGAAGTTGAAGCTGCGTAGCGCTTTCTTGTCGCCATCCGCTTCGGCATCTTTGATGAAAGCGGGGTACATTTCGCTGTTCTCGTAATGCTCACCGGCAATGGAATTTTTGAGGTTTTCTTCAGTGGTTTTAATCTCACCGGCAGCGCGGAAGTGATTGTGGGCGTGCACAGTCTCGGCAGCGGCAACCGCACGGAAGAGTTTGGCAACCTGTGAAAAGCCATCTTCATCCGCTTTTTTGGCAAAAGCAAGGTATTTGCGGTTAGCCTGGCTTTCGCCAGCAAAAGCAGCCATCAAATCATCATATGATTTCGTCATAATTAATACTCCTTATTTTATAAAAATTGGTTAAATTAAAGATACAACAAAATCAAAAAAGGCGCAATGCTATTGGATTAAAAAGCCACGACTTTCACGTGAAAGAAATAAATCATTATTACCCCATTCGTTGTTGTGTATTTCTCTATGTGCTGAGATCGCTGCACACCCAGGTTCGCGACGGCAGTCATTTTGGCGTTCGCCAAGCGTTATTGTGAAAAGCTTTTTTGTGAATGCCGTGATTAAAAAGGAATTAATTTGCGCCTATTCTCTTGACAACCCGAAAACTTGTAATACAATGATACAATAATACAATGATACAATATTGAAAGGAGGCACACATGTGAACCCAATCACCTTTTCTCTTGACCTTCGCTCAGGGGTTCCCATCTACGTTCAGATTGTAGAACAGGTACAGCAGCTTGCCACCAGCGGTAAATTGAAGCCGGGTGATCAGCTGCCAACGGTCAGGCAATTAGCGTCAGAATTACGCGTCAATTTCAACACGATTGCGCGCGCTTACCGAATTTTGGATGACGCAGGGTTCATTTCTACACAGCAGGGCAGAGGCACCTATATTCTTGATGTTCCCGCAAATGGACTGCGTGATTTACTGAAGACGGAAACCCTCGAAGACCAGGCGCAGCGCTTCATAAATGAACAGATTCGTCAGGGGTACAGTACTGAAGAAATCAAAGAAATGGTCGAGCGCAAACTGGAAGAAATTTCACCGCGAGCGGATGATGAGGACACAGAAAATGGTAGCATCTCAACAAATAGGGGTAGAGATAAGATTTCGGGAAACACTAAAACTTTTAAGGAGTGATAAAAATGGATACAAACAGCACAATTAGAATAATAATCGGGGCAATATTGATTGCCATTGGATTACCACTTTTTGCTTTAGTAAGATATTTTTCAGCGCCAGAACAAAAAAAGAATCAAATGATACAAAGCATCAAAATAATTGCTATAACTTGGATATCGGTAGGTGTGTTATTCTATTTAGTTGTTCTTATTACAAATTTTCTTTAACTAAATTCTGTAACTGGTAAACTAAAACTGATAACAAAGGGCAAATAGTAAAGCGAATCTATTAACCACACTGGGGAAAGCAACCCAGTATTTTACGGACAACCCGGCAATGGTATGGGTCATAGGGATAGATATAAATGTTCTACCCGGAACCGACTAAGAAAAGTTACAAAAAAAGATTTTTAAAATTATAAGAATTAAGGAGTATCAAAATGTCTCACAAAGATCAAATCGATTCTCAAAGTATCAACCAAAGTGACAGCCAGAACAATGACGCAACTTCTTCTACGCTTTCAAAAAACCGAATCCAACTCAAGGCGAATTTGTCGAGTATGGATGCCTACCATATCAGTCCAATTGCATTATTCGTTTTCGTGGTTCTGGTGGCGGGCGATGTCATCGCAGCTTTATTAATGAGCCAGAATGCAGTACCGGATATTACAATTCTGGAAATATTTTTACCTGTTTTTCTCGTTGCATTCTACTTTTTATTCGCCATCAAAATTGCGCGCCAGTGGGAAAAAGCCGTTGTCTTACGCATGGGCAAGATGCTTGGCCTCAAAGGGCCGGGGTTGTTCTGGATCATCCCTATTCTCGATTCAGCCTCCAACTGGATTGATCAGCGGGTGATGGTGACGCCGTTCTCAGCCGAAAAGACACTGACCCGCGATACTGTTCCTGTCAACGTGGACGCCGTCCTCTTTTGGGTGGTTTGGGATGCCGAGAAAGCCGCCCTTGAGGTGGAGAATTACCGCAATGCCATCGCCTGGGCGTCACAGACTGCCTTGCGAGAGGTTATCGGTCAGATGAGTCTGGCTGAGATTTTAGTAGGCCGCACCAATATGGACCTGCAGCTGCAAAAGATGATCGATGAGCGCACCACCCCCTGGGGTATCACCGTCCAATCTGTTGAAATTCGCGACGTGATCATCCCAACAGATCTCGAGGATGCCATGAGTCGTCAGGCACAGGCTGAACGAGAACGCCAGGCCCGTATCATTTTGGGCGAATCGGAAATGCAAATTGCTTCAAGCTTTTCTGAGGCCTCGAAAGCGTATATCAATAACCCAACCGCGTTGCATCTGCGCGCCATGAACATGCTTTTTGAAGGGCTCAAGCAAAAAGGTGCATTAGTGATCGTTCCCAGCAGCGCGGTCGAAACGATGAACCTGGGTGGTCTATCAGGTATTACCGCTCTGGCGCAGCAAACCGGCGTGGATACATCAGACAAAGCGTAGTTCGTAAAAATTGATTTATTTGGAGATTAAAAATGGCTATTTTAGGAAATATTCAAAAATTACTTCCACTCTTGATTCCGATCGTTGTCCTGCAGCTTGGGCTGCAGGTGGTAGCTCTGATTGATGTCGCCAGGCGCGAAAAGACCAAGGGACCAAAATGGGTTTGGGTATTGGTGATCATTTTTGGTGAGATATTGGGCTCGGTGATTTACTTTATTATTGGGAGAGACGAATGAATGCGATTCAACTCGCCGACCTGCATAAGCTGTACGGCTCGGTGAAAGCTCTGGATGGTCTCGATCTTGAGATTCCATTGGGTTCAGTTTTTGGTTTTCTTGGGCCCAATGGAGCCGGCAAGACCACAACGCTGCGCATCCTGGCGGGTCTGGCAAAAGCGAACAGCGGCACCATTGTCATCAATGGAAAGTCGGTTCAACCCTTCACTGCCAACCTTGAGATTGGATATTTACCCGAAGATCCGGCTTTTTACCCCTGGATGACCCCAATTGAAACGCTGAATTACTTCGGCGGGGTATTTGGATTAAAAAGCTCGGAATGCAAAACAAGGGGGAATGAGCTTCTGCAAATGGTCGGTTTAAAAGACGTCGCCAAACGCCGGGTCGGAGGGTTTTCACGCGGGATGCGCCAGCGTCTCGGATTGGCACAGGCACTCATCAATCGGCCAACCATCTTGCTACTGGATGAGCCCGTATCCGCGCTCGATCCGATTGGTCGCAAGGAAGTGTTGGAATTGATCGAGTCGCTACGTCATGAGTGCACAATTCTCATGTCTACTCATATCCTGGAAGATGCTGAACGGGTATGCGACACCCTTGCGATTCTATATCAAGGCCGGCGCTTGCTGCAGTCAGACCGTGAAGCTTTGATGGAGCAATACGCCGCTCCTCTGCTCGATTTGGAATTATCCAATGGGCAAACGAAGGAATTGGATACGATTGCCGAACAATTGAAAAAGACCACTGGCATAATCGATGTGAAAAGAAATGGAAATGTACTGCGGTTGTCGGTCAGGGATATCAAAACAGCACAGACAGAAGTCTTGAAAGAGATATTAGCCCACGGCTGGCATTTTGAACGTTTGGATGTTGCCAAACCCTCCCTCGAAGAAATATTTGTCAAGCTTGTAGGTGTTGAAGGGAGCATTCAATGAGTTTCATCACTGCTTTTAAAAAGGAATGGCTGGAACAAAGGCGGACAAAAAAGCTACTGGTTGGAGTGATTGTTCTGACACTTTTTGGCATGACCTCCCCTTTGTTAGCCAAGTTCACCCCGCAGCTTCTGTCCGTGATTCCCGGGGCATCTGCTGTCGCAGGTCTGATCCCGCAACCCACAATAAACGATGCTATTGCGCAGTATATCAAGAACACCATGCAGTTCGCCATTTTGTTGGCTTTGTTGTTTGGAATGGGCTCGGTTGCCTCTGAGAAAGAAAAAGGCACCGCTGCGCTGGTTCTTTCAAAACCGATGCCGCGCTCCAGTTTTCTACTGGCCAAGTTTGCCGCTCAGGGTTTAACTTTTTTGCTCTCCATTACAGCCGCCGGGATAGCTTGCTACTATTACACCTATGCTCTCTTTGGCGCGCTGGATCCGCTGAACTGGTTGGCTTTGAACGGACTATTACTTTTTTATACACTGATCTACGTGGCAATCACGCTGTTCTTCAGTGCGCTGGTGCGCATGCAGTATTTGGCAATAGGCGGCTCATTCGGAGTTTTGATTTTATTGGGCATTCTGAGTTCAATTCCAGGGTGGGTAAACTACCTGCCTGATGGACTGGTCTCCAATGCTGCACTGCTGGCAAACGGCTTGACTGTGGCAGGGTGGCAAAGTCTATGGGTGAGTTTGGCGATCCTGTTGGCTGCTTTGACTGCTGCCTGCCTGGTATTTCGCAGGCAAGAGATTTAATAATGTTTCACGTGAAACACAACAATGCTGGGATTTGAACGAGGTGAAAGGTTTCACGTGAAACAATAGCATACGATTTACGAAAATAAATTGAGTTTCTTACCAAAGGATGAGAAAAAATGGAAATAAACTGGCTTCTGGTTTTGACTTATGCAATTGCTGTCATCATTGAAATTGGTGTACCGGTCACTCTGGCAATCATTTTTATCCGGAAGTTCAAGGTAGCCTGGATCGTCGTTTTCACCGGTGTGTTGACCTTCATCGGTTCGCAAGTGGTGCATATTCCTATTCTGCAAATTCCCACTTTGCTCTACCGGGCGGGAGTGATCAGCCTGCTTCCGCAGCAATGGCCCATTTGGGCGTATGCGCTTTATCTGGGCATACTGGCTGGCCTTTGCGAAGAGACGGCTCGTTTGATCGGCTTTAAGATTCTCAAAAACAAGACCAAAGATTTCAAGGCTGGCCTGGCGCTGGGTGTAGGGCATGGAGGTGTTGAGAGTGTGATTGTTGGCGGACTGGTGCTGGTCAATATTCTCTCTGTGCTGTTCTATAATTCCCAGGCTCAGTTGGCGCGAGGCGTCCCTCAGGATACAATCAATGCGGCCATGGCACAAATTGCCTCATTCTGGTCGACTCCATGGCATTTACCACTGGCGGGTGCTGTCGAACGCATCACCGCAATCTCCTCTCATCTTTTGATGTCCATCTTGGTATGGAAGACGGTAGCGCGCGGAAAATCCTGGGGCTATCCATTAGCGGTGCTCTATCACACCTTGCTAGATGGTGTCTCGGTCTGGCTAACCTCACTGAGCTTATCTGATTGGGCAATCGAAGGCTTCCTGTCAATTTTCATGGTAATCAGCCTCGTTATAATCTGGCGCTTCTGGGTCGGTGAGAAGGCAACGGGTCAAAGCGGCTCTTCAACAAATGGCACAACTGAGATAGAAAGCAAGGGAATGGCAGAACAAATCACTGAATAAAAGCTGATCGATGTTTAACAAAACAGATGGAGATACGATAGTTTCCATCTGTTTTGTATTTAAGGGCATATAGATGAGATATGGAGATTCCTAAATTGAGCTAGCAAGTTTTTCTAAATGAGAATATACTGTAACTGACCCTGGCTTGCGGGGATCCTAAGAATTTCGATCGAAGAGGTTAGTATGCAAATTAATTGGGTATTACTCATTTGTTATGTTTTAGCAATTATTATCGAAATCGGTCTGCCAATAGCCCTGGGTGTATGGTTGCTGAGAAAGTATCGATCTTCATGGATTTTGGTTGTCACCGGCGTGGCGACATATGCATTGTCCGAGTTGATTCATATTCCAGCCTTGAATGGTGTACAAACCCTTTTCAATAATGGCACCCTGCCCGTGCCGGCTGCCAAATGGATTCCCCTGCTGAATGGTGTGGTCGTTGGTCTGATGGTAGGGCTCCTTGAAAATATTTTGCGCTGGATCGGCTTTAAGATCAATGGAAAGAACTCCAAACCGTTCCGTTCTGCGGTTGCTTTAGGAATTGGCCACGGCGGCATCGAACTCGCTATGGTGGGTGTGCTGCTCGCGGTCAACCTGGGCTCTGTTTTATTCTACAATGCCGGTGCAGCCTATGCGAAAGGCGCAACCGCTGCCACAGTTCAGGGAGTGCTCTCCCAAATCGCTGCTTACTGGGCATCCCCCTGGTATTACAGTGTCTTAAGTCTGTTTGAACACCTGGTCACACTCTCATCGCAGTTTGTGCTTTCTGTAATGGTGTGGAAGTCAGTTGCCAAGGGTCAACCCCTGTGGTTGCTCTGGGCAGTCCTGTACCAGACGATCACTGAAGGAATTACCACCTTCCTTTCAGGGATGAAGTGGGGCCTCTGGGAAATTGAGGGCGTTCTGGCGCTCTTCCTGCTCCTCAACATACTGATTATGTATTTCTTCTGGAATGGTGAAGGCGGACTCGAAGCCGAGCCTGAAGATGAAGAAGAAGATGAGGATGAAGAAGATGAGGATGAAGACGAGGACGATGATGAGGATGAGGACGACGAAAATTTGGATGAAGACGAAGAGGATGAAAACGAAGAGGATGAAGACGAGGACGAAGGAACGGCTGCATAATTAGTGAAGCGAATCGGTTTTCAGGCTGGAGCGAAAAACGCTCCAGCTTTTTTTATTGATTTTTTTTCACAAGGAAAGCTACCGCCCGGCTGAGATCGCTCCGCATCACGATCTTCAATTTTGAGTCGGGCGCATAATCTGCCACGCGAATCAAGCGCAGGCAATTGAGAAAAGTTGGGTTGGCTTTGATCCATTCCGCGGAATGGTTGGAGCTATGGTTAAAGAAAGAGTTGTTGAAAACGGTATGCGGATCATCCATATGCAAAGCTAGCGGATATATTTGCGATTCAAGCAAGTCCTGAAAGAAGTGGGTTCCCAGTGAGGGTTCGGGCGGCAAACCTACGCCTTCACCCGCCAGTTCCACCAACGCCAGTGACTTATAGATGTCACCGTAGGCAATGGGTACGCCAAGGTCCGAATTGGAGCTTCCCCAGCGTCCGGGGCCGACACAGATAAAATGTTCATCCGATAGGGCATTATTCAAGCGTCCTATTTCGCGGGCAAATTCCACCCGTTCATTTTCTGTCGGCAATCTGAAATACTCTTTCGGAGAAACATAGATCACATAATCGATGCTGGGAATATTTCCTTGCGGTACCATGAAATCTGTGGAGAAAATAATCTCTTGAGAGCTGAGCCCTGTGGGAATGATCTCGACACTGGTCTCAGTCAAATGACTTTGCGGGCGGCACTGCAGAAGAGTGATGGCAAGATCGGGTTTCCCGTTGGCATCTGTTTCAACATGCAGGGTAAATTCTAGATCGACGGGGGAGTGATAGGCCATTTCGAGTGAATGCAAAATGATACGCATACGTTCAGCGAAGGCAGTTCGCTTCATTAATTCATCGAAAGTAAGCACCAGGTGTTGGGTGTCTTTGATGACTGTGCTGCTGATAGACAGAAAATAGCCATCCTCCTCTTCTTGGGCCAGGTACCGTAGAGGAGCGTAATCAGTGTCTAAAACTTCGTGAACAGGCAGCGTTTTAAAGGTATTATCTTCCAGGTCGATCAAATCGACGTACTGCTGAGAGTACCGGCGGATGGATTTAGGGTCAGTCGAGGGACGCAGCAGAGGATGGCTCAGGGCGATCAGGCGCGGATAGTCGTTGCCCACGCGGTCGACTGCCCGGGTTCCCAATCCCCAGACCAGGCGCACGAACCCGTCTTCAGCGCGGATTTGTGGAGCCCAGCGGTACAGGTTGCGGCTGAATGCCACTCCGGCGGCATGGGGCAGCAAGTATTTTTGGTATTGTTCACCCTCGACCACTTGTATGAGCAAGGCCATACGTTCATCGTAATCCAGCAGTCCTTTGGCGCGGCGGTAAAGCAAAGCGTTGGGGTTCAGCAGCGAAGCATAAATTTGGGCAATGGCTTGAGTGAGATCATGCAAATTTTGCTGTAAACCGAGTTGGTTGGGGCAAAAGATACTCTCGTATTTTCCAGCAAAAGAAGTGCCGTAGCTATCCTCAAGCAAGCTAGAAGAACGCACGATCAGCGGTTTGTTCCCAATTTTGATCAGCAGGGTCTGCAACTGATCCAAAATATCCGGAGCGAATGCGCCGCGTTTGAAGTCTTCTACAATGGCGGGATATTGATTGCGCATTTCTTCTTCGGTCTTATACTTCTGGTCATTCCAGCGGATTAGATTGTTGATTGCCATGAAGGTATACATCTCATCCGAAGCAATGAAGTAAGATTCCGGGGTGGAAATGCAAGGAAGGGAGTTTAATTCCGAATTGTTTTTAAGAATATGCTGGGCGAGCAGCATCCCTGCTGCTTTACCGCCGATACGACCGGCACCGATTTTATGGCGGCGAATCTCAGCCAGGTCGCTTATGGTGAACCATTCTTTGGCAATGTTTATGAACCGCAGTTGGTCGCTGATCATCGTGCGTATCAAAACGACGCGCGATTCTTCCAAACGGGCTTCATAATTTACCCGCTCGTCTGCAGGCAGCTGTTCGATTGTCAATGCCTGTTCAAAAACTAAATCCTGCGGCGCCAATTCCGGATTAATGGCCAGATGCAAATCACTGGCGGGCATACCGCGTTCTTCCATTACTTCACCGATCAGAGATTCCAATAATTCAAAGCTTAAGTGGCGGCTGAAGAGCAAATCAGTCAATTGGTTGCGCACTGCCACTAAACGAGTTTCCCAAATTTCATTAGGTTCCTGGGCATAGGGGTTCTGGATACCTTCGACGCGTTGGGTTTGAATGGCTTCATCAAGTACTTGAGCTTCGAGTGTTTGCGTATCGATGATACCGCGGCGGAACAATTCTTCGCGCATGCGCGTGCGGATTCGCGGAGCCAGAATAGGGTACTGCCCCAGCGTGAGCATTAAGCTCAACAGCCGTTCAGAAGAATTTGGTAGAAAATCCATAATTATTTCTAGAAATAATTAATCTCTTGAATAAGATTTCCCCTCTCACCAGGAGAGGGGAATGATTTCGGTAATCTAGTGAGGCGGGTTAGCCAAGGTGCATGGGCATGATAACGTGGACGAAATTCTCATCGCCCACTGGACGGATGACACCTGGAGCATTGTTTGTATTGGTCTCCAACGCGACATTGGGGAGATGGATGACATCCAGTACTTCGCGCAGGAATTTGACGTTAAAGGCAACCAAAATACCACTGCCTTCAACATTGGCTTCCAGTTGAATATCGCTTTTACCGGTTTCTTCGGTCTGTGAGTTGATTTCGACGCGGCCAACTCCGTTTTCATCCGGCAGCACATTCAACCGGATCACATTATTGCCTTCGCGGGCAATGATCTCGGCCTGCTTGCAAGCCTTAAGAAAAGCAGAAGTTGAAACTACCGTACGCGTCTTGTAGCTCTTTGGAATAATGGCGCGGTAGTCGGGGAAGTTACCGTCGATCAATTGTGAGACCAATTCCGAGTCATTCAGATGGAATATCACCTGGCCTCGGCCAGCCGGGACAACCATGCTGACAGATTTATCGTTCTCGCCGGCTATTCGTGCCAGTTCGGTCAACGCGCGCGCTGGGATGATGATCGAGAAGGCTTGTTTGATGGGGTTGCTCAGGAGCTCTTTGCGCACCGAGATGCGGAAGCCATCCGTAGCAGCCAGCGTCAGTTCATTCTCGGCTACTTCCATCTTGACACCCTGAAGTACCGGGCGAGCCTCATCCATCGAGGCGGCAAAGGCCACCTGTTGGATCATTTCCTTGAACGAAGTTAAATCCAAATCGACGCCTTCGCTTAAATCCGGTACAGGGACGGGGGGAAAATCTTGTGCGTCGATCCCTTTGATCTCGTGAACGGAGCTATTGCAGACGACATTCAAGGTTTGAGTATGAACATCAAGAGCAAGCTGCACCAGGTCCGGTGGGAAGGTACTCACCAGATCGACGAAAGTACGCGCAGGCACGGTGATGGAACCCTCTTCTTGAATCTGGGCAGGAATCCAGCAAGTGATACCCAATTCCAAATTTGTGGCTGAAAGGCGCAAACGGCCTTCATCGGTAGCGACCAGCACGTTTGCAAGCACTGGTAGTGTACTTCGAGGAGATACGGCACGGCTGACAATACTCAGCCCATGCGCCAGATGTTGTTGCGTGACTGAGGCTTTCATGGACGCTCTCTTTAAATTAAATTTAGTACTTATGAGTATACAACGAGACGAAAAAAAATTCTAGTCAAACCCGCTGCGTATAGAATGGTGTATATAGCAGCTTTGAATTTCTTGAGCCGAAAATATCGAAAATCATTGCTTAATTATTTGAAATTAAATTTGAACCGCCATTTTTCTCCCTGCAGTATGTATATAATAGAACTAATCATTTTACAGGAGTAATTGGATGATGGAAAACACTTCGATTATTTGTCTCCCTTTGACCGAGGCACGCTGGTCCGATTTTGAACGTTTGTTCGGGCCAAATGGAGGCTGCGGCGGTTGTTGGTGCACCTGGTGGCGTATTTCCAGGGCCGATTACAGCCGTTTGACCTATGATGAGAAGAAAATAATCACCCGAACGATCGTTCAGAAGGGAAAAGTACCCGGTTTGCTCGCATATAAGGGGGATGTTCCCGTTGGATGGGTGGCAGTGGCACCGCGCAGCGAATTCCCCACCCTGGACAGATCGCGAGTCCTGGCGCGCGTCGATAACCAGCCGGTGTGGTCGATCAATTGTTTTTTTATCGAAAAGCACCAACGTCGCCAGGGTTTGATGTCTGTGCTCATCCGGGCAGCCGTGGATTACGCGCGCAGCCAGGGAGCGGCCATCGTTGAGGCCTACCCCTACGACCCGGTGGGTAAAACCTCAAGCGGCAGCCTGTATTACGGAGTAGCTTCCACATTTGCGGCAGCCGGGTTTGTCGAAGTTGCCAGGCGGTCACCCAATCATCCGGTGATGTGGATACAAATTTAAAAACCAACGCTCCCCGCGGATCAAGGGGGAGCGCATGTTATAATGATGGTGCCGAAGGTGGGAATTGAACCCACATTCCCGAAGGAACACGATTTTGAGTCGTGCGCGTCTGCCAATTCCGCCACTCCGGCACGTAAAAGCAAGCCAGAGTATAACTAACAAATCTCAACGGGTCAAGGATTTTTGAATATGCGTCTTGGAATTATCGGTCTCCCTCAAACAGGCAAAACAACTCTCTTCAATGCACTCACCCGCGGCAGCCAGCCTACCGGGCCAGCCAGCGGCAAGATCGAAATGCACACCGCAGTAGTGGATGTTCCTGATCCGCGCGTGGATAAACTCTCCGAAATGTTCAAGCCCAAGAAGACCATCTACGCCAAAGTGACCTACGTGGATATCGCCGGGTTGGACGGCAGCGCCGGTAAGGGCGGCAGCATCTCCGGTGCGCTGCTGAATCAATTGAGTCAGATGGATGGATTCATTCATGTGGTGCGCGTTTTCGAGGACGAGAACGTCCCACATGTGAGCGAGACTGTGGATCCGCTGCGCGACATTCAGGCCATGGACGGCGAATTGCTGCTCAATGATTTGATTGCGGTCGAACGCAAATTGGAGCACCTGGCCGAAGAAAAGAAAAAGGGTGCCGGCCGCGATAAAGCGGTCATCGAACGCGAGCTGGTGCTTTTCACCCGTTTTCACGAGACACTCAGCAACGATACCCCCCTGCGCGATATCGAGGTCAGCGATGAAGAAATGAAGCTGCTTTCTGGGTTCGGTTTTCTCAGCCAGAAACCCATGTTGATCGCCTTGAACCTCTCTGAAGGACAAACAGCGCCGGAAATTCAGAATAAACACAAGAACACTAGCCTGGTGGCGTTGCAGGGTAAACTCGAAGCGGATATCGCTCAACTGGCACCCGAAGAAGCGGCGCTTTTCCTGGCTGAGTACAACATCAGCGAACCCAGCCTTAACCGCATGATCCGGCTGTCTTACGACCTGTTAGGTTTGCTTTCATTCTTTACTGCCGGTGCGGACGAGTGCCGCGCCTGGACCGTGCACCGAGGCGCCACGGCTCCGGAAGCCGCCGGCGAAATCCACAGCGATTTGCAGAAGGGGTTCATCCGGGCTGAGGTGGTGGCCTATACCGACCTGATGGAATTGGGCGGTATGGTGGAAGCGAAGGCCAAAGGCAAGCTGCGCCTCGAAGGCAAAGAGTATATCGTCAAGGACGGCGACATCCTCAACATCCGTTTCAATATCTAAACGAAATCAACTCCCGGCAATCGTCCGGGAGTTTTCTTGCGTTGAATTCCAAAAATTTCTATTGCCTATGATTCTGAATATTTTCCTGAGGCCGCGAGCTTTGAGGATATACAAACTGGCGGCACATATCCGGTCTATTCGCGGATGCTTTTCTGAAGTGATGCTTGCAACTCTTGCAGATCGACTTGCGCGGTGAAATCGAGTGTCAGCGGCGTGACAGACACGACCTTGTCCACGCGTAGCGCATGCACGTCGCTGTCCTGATCCGCGGGGTCGGAGGGGTCGAAGGCTATTTTGGAGTCGATGTGGGCATGACGTTCAGTGGAATCCCCTTTGAGATAAGGGATGAAATAGCGGTTTTGACTGAGACGGGTCATTTTCCAGGGAGTTGCCGGGGTAGCACCGGCTGGAATATTCAGATTGAGCAACTGCGCCTCAGCGGGCAAGGTATGGGTGAGTAAAAATTGTGCGAAAAGGCGAGTGAAATAAGCAGCAGCCGTGAAATCAACAGTGCGCGAGTAGCCGAACCAGTCACCGGTTACGAGCTCAAGAGAAACGGCCAGGGCGGGAACCCCGTGAGCTGCGGCTTCGAGGGCAGCGCCGACAGTCCCGGACATGCTGATTTCAATGGACGGATTTTCACCGTAGTTGATCCCTGAAACCACTAGGTCGGGCAGGCGTTTGAGGATACTGAGAATCCCAATCTGTACGGATTCGGCCGGCGAGCCCTGGATGGAGTAACAAGTCCATTCCTGATCGCCAATTTGTAAAGTAGTCGGTTCGATTTTGCCTTTCGGCCCGCTAGAGAGACTGCGCCCTGCGCCTGAGTACTGCATGTGTGGAGCTGCGACTGTGACGAAACCGAGCGCCGAGAGCGCTTGAGCGGCGGCCCACAACCCGGGGGAGAGAATCCCGTCATCATTGACGAGGAGAATTTGTGGCGAATCTACATTCATTAATGGATCTCACAATCTGTTCGATATAACAAAAAAGAGCGGTGATGACCGCTCTTTCTGAGTGCCCCTGTGGAGAGTCGAACTCCAAACCTTTTGCTCCGCAAGCAAACGCTCTATCCAATTGCGCTACAAGGGCAGAATAACTGAGCGGTAAATAATATACCCCGTCCGGTAAAAAACGTCAAGGAAAACATAAAAGAGGATATGATCACTCTTTTTTTTGCAAGTGAGCTAAAATCTCGTGCGTATTGGTTTCGATGGCAATAAGCACGTTAAAACATTCACCGACAGCGAAGAGAAGAATCCCCGCAGCCAGGCCTAAAAAGAAGAGTAAGACACCCAGGAGCAGTCCAACCAGTAAACCGGTTCCGGGCAATAGCTGGGTGAAACCCATCTCCAGTAAAAGCGTATCCGAATTGGCGAGAGTCAGCGGGGCTACCACCAGGCTGATCACGGCCATAAACAGACCCACGACACCCAGAAATTTAAGGATGCGGCCAATCAGCTGAAGGCCGCGAAATTGAGTGTTCCCTTTTTCTAGAGAAAGAGACGGGCTGGATAAATGATTCATTCTTCGCTAATTATAGCCATTAAAATACCAGATGCCAGGGTGAGGGGGGCACTCTGGCATCTGGTTGCTTATATATTAGCATATTTGGTATCAAAAAACCATATCAGTTTCCTTAAAAAATCCTCAAAAATTTATAAAATTAAAACCAGAGCCAGGACAACTTCGGAAGCCAGGCTGATAAGGTTGGATTGAATCGCGGCATGGTCCACCACGATGGATACTGCGCGTACCGCAGCGATAGCTGCGAAGGCGATCCCCAGCATTTTAAAAACTTCGGGAGTGCGAAAGATCAAAACTGCAAGCGCCAGACCCACGAAAACGCCGCCCATGACCGCGCGAATTTCACTGGTGGCTCGTGGACTTGTGGCTTCCAGGCCGGTAAACCCTTTGATGTTGCCAGGCCAGAAGATAGAGATGATCCCCGTGACGAGAGTGACTGCCACCATCACATACTTTAGAACCATTAACCAGGTCATTTTTTCCTCCTCGGAATAATTAAATTATAGCAGTGCAAAAAGGTCAATGAAACAGTGAGCGCGGTTTGTATAAGCTTTTACTGATTAGCAAAAACTCTTATATATTTCTTATCTAAACCAGTTGAAAAATACGATAAAAAAGAGTATTATTATCATAAATAAGCAAGATAACATATCAATTCAAAAAAAGAGAATTTCTTTATGACAACCCTATTTGAAGTACCCGCTCTAAAATTCGCTTTCAATGCCCTGGAACCGGCTATCGATGCACGCACGATGGAAATTCATCACGACAAGCATCATGCCGCGTATGTGGCTAATTTGAATAAAGCCCTTGAATCAGCTCCCGACCTGTATGGACAGCCGCTGGAAAAGACTTTACGTGAAATCGGGAAAGTACCCGAATCCATCCGCACCGCAGTACGCAATAACGGCGGCGGTCACCTCAATCACTCCCTGTTCTGGGAAGTACTCACTCCGGGAGGTAAGAAGTCCGCAGATGGCGCGCTGCTGGCCGATATCGAGAAGACATTCGGAATCTTCGATGCTTTTGTCGAGAAGTTCAACGCAGATGCCACCACGCGCTTTGGCTCTGGTTGGGCCTGGCTCGTGCTGGATGGCGACAAGAAACTCCAAGTTTACTCAACCGCCAACCAGGACAGCCCCTGGATGGACGGACACGCTCCGCTGCTTGGCTTGGATGTTTGGGAGCACGCGTATTATCTGAATTATCAGAACCGCCGCGCCGATTACATCAAGGCTTTCTGGACCGTGGCAAACTGGAGCTTTGTGGAAAAGCAATATCAACTTTATCGGTAAGTCTTTGAGCGATTTTTATAGCTCTGCTGTATTTGTTGATTATTTTCACGGATCTATCTGAGAAGGGTGGAATGGGATGGACCTGAAGCATCGTTGTTCCGATCAACTTGCGGGCAGACGTAAAAAGAATACTCAATTCATCCACTCCCCGGAATGCCGGGGAGTTTTTTTGTGTAAAGGTACATATGTAGGGGCGCAACAAAGGCGTGAAATTACCATTGAGGTGCAAAATATATTCGCAAGTTTCTAATGATAAATTCTTTGGTATACGCCAGAGATTTATTTTCGTAGGGATGTAGGGGCGCAGCGCCGCTGCGCCCCTACTGTTATGACGCCAAGATACTTGCCTTACCAGACATAGGTGAAGTTAGCCGGTTTTCCAATCATCCATTCTCGGGTGGTATATATGTGTAGGGGCACGGCATGCCGTGCCCCTACATGGTTATGAGATTAATTGGTGACTACAACGGTGACGGTCATCATGGTATGGTATGTACAATGATAGGGATAAGTGCCAGCGGTGGCAAAGGTGCCGCTGCGCCCCTACTGTTATGAGCCCAAGATACGCGTCTTACCAGACATAGGTGAAGTTAGCCGGTTTTCCAATCACCCATTCTCGGGTGGTATATATGTGTAGGGGGACGGTCTACCCTGGTTTTATCAAGGCATGCCGTGCCCCCACATGGTTATGTGATTAATTGGTGACTACAACTGTAGCGGTCATCATGGCGTGATATGTACAATGATAGGGATAAGTGCCAGCAGCGGCAAAGGTGTAGCTGAAGCTTTTACCCTGGGGCAGGTTGCCCGAATCAAAGATTCCGGTGTCGCTGGTGACGGTATGCGCGGCAGAATCCTGATTCGTCCAGGTGACGGTGGTACCCACCTTTACTGTCAGAGTGGCCGGAGCAAATGCAAAGTTGGCAATAGTGACCTGAGCGGGCGAGCCTGCAGGAGTCATTGCCTGGGTGGCAGCAGGGATAGAAGTCATTCCCTGGGTGGCGGCGGGCATGGAATCCGTGTTCATCGGGGCGGCCATAATGGTTGTGGTCGGTTGGGTTGCGCAGGCTGCCAGGGCTAAGGTCAAGATCATTGCAGAAACCAATAAGAACGATCTGTATTTCATTTTTCTCCTGAAAATTCAGACCAATTTACATTTAGAGAGGATTCTCTGGCTGCAAATTGGTTCACAAACTAAATTATACGTATTATTATGATATTTGTATTAATTATCACTGGAAAAGATGGTGGATGGTTGTAAAATGAAACAGGCGTGAAAGTAGAATCGTCAAAGGACTATTTATTGAAGGTCGTTTTGGTTTATACTCAAATGGACGAGATCGATTTTCCATGAGAGCTCAGGGTTATTCCTCGGCAGAAAATTTGATTTCGTTGTAAAATAATGCAGGTTTATATATATGGACTTTGATATATATGCAAATAAAATTAATACAAGACCTCTCCAGATTACAATTCATTTAGAGGTGACTCCATGCTGATCGACTATATCCCCATTCTGATTCTCATCGTCCTGGCTGCGGCGTTAGGTGTTTTCGTGGTCTTCCTCGGACGTTTTTCAGGCCCGCACCGGCCAACGCGTCAAAAGAGCGCCACGTACGAATCGGGGATGCTCCCCTACGGCCCGGGAACGCGGCGCATGTCAGTGCATTACTATCTGGTGGCTGTATTGTTCATCCTCTTTGATGTTGAAGTGATCTTTTTATTACCCTGGGCGGTGGCATTCCGCAGTCTGGGTCTTTTCGGGTTGATCGAGATGTTCGTATTTATCGCCATTCTGGCTGTCGGGTTCATTTATGTGTGGAAGAAGGGAGCCTTGGAATGGGAGTAGAGCAAAAACTGGGCAACGCCGGAATAGTGACTACCACATTGGAACAGGCGATTGACTGGTCGCGTACCGATTCGATGTGGCCGCTGCTGTTTGGATTGGCCTGCTGCGCTATCGAAATGATGGGCGCACAGGCACCGAGTTATGATTTGAGCCGTTTTGGCATGGAATTAAACCGCGCCAGCCCGCGCCAATCTGATTTAATGATCGTGGCCGGGCGCGTCTCGCAAAAGATGGCGCCGGTACTGCGCAATCTATATGACCAGATGCCTGATCCAAAGTGGGTCATCGCCATGGGAGATTGCGCCGCTTGCGGTGGAGTCTTTAATAATTATGCGGTGCTGCAGGGGGTGGATGAGATCGTGCCGGTGGATGTGTATGTGGCCGGCTGCCCGCCGCGTCCTGAAGGGTTGATCCACGGCATCATTCTGCTGCATAACAAGGTGCGCACCGAGAAACTGGCCGAGTGGAAATAGGAGCGCTCATGGAAGAGAAGATTCAACTTGCTGTAAAAGCGATTACTGAGCAGTTCGGGGCAACAGCCGGCGAGTTCAGAGGTGAAACGACTCTGTTCATCCCCGCTGAGAAGATTGTGGAGATCTTCAAGGTTCTGCGCGACGAGTTTGGTTTTGAATCTCTGGTGCTCGAAACTGCAGTTGATTACGGTGTGGGAAAAACACCGCGTTTTAATATGGTCTATGCGCTCAACACCATGAGCACTCATCAGTACCTCAATCTGCGTGCGCCGGTAAATGACAATCCGGCCGAAATTGATTCGGTGGAAAGTGTCTATCCGGGTGCCAACTGGCGTGAGCGCGAGGTCTGGGACTTATTCGGCATCCGCTTTAAGGGGCACTCCGATCTGCGGCGTATTATGATGCCGCCCAACTGGGAAGGGCATCCGCTGCGGAAAGATTATCCGTTGGGTTATGAAGAAGTGCAATACACCTTCAATTATGAAGAAATAAAATTAAAAAAACCGCGCGGCGAGCGCTGAATCGAGAGAAGCGCATGAGAGAAATTCAAGAATATACCCTCGATGAATTGAAGCACCTGTTTAGCCCTGCCGCTCAGACGGGTGAGACGATGGTGTTGAATATGGGTCCGCAGCATCCCTCTACACACGGCGTCTTGCGCCTGATCGTGGAGTTGGACGGCGAGATCGTGGTCAACTGTGTGCCGGATATCGGGTATTTGCACACCGGTATTGAAAAGAATATGGAATATAAAACTTACCAGAAGGCCGAGGTGATGACCGACCGTATGGATTATATGTATACGATCGGTAATAACCTGGTCTACTGTCTGGCCATCGAAAAACTGACCGGGCTCAAATCGCCTCCGCGTTCTGATGCCATCCGCGTGATCCTGACGGAGCTGTCGCGTCTGCAATCGCATCTGATCTGGATAGGTACTTCGGCGCTGGATCTGGCGGCTATGTCCGTTTTTCTGTATGCGATGCGCGAACGCGAAATGATTTTGGATATTTTTGAGTTGGTATCCGGGCAGAGGATGATGACTACTTATATCCGCCCGGGTGGGTTGTGGCGCGATGTGCCGGCCGAGTTCGATGCGGCGGTGCGTAAAGTGCTCGATGTTTTCCCGGCACGTATCGACGAATACGAAGGCTTGTTGACCAATAATTATCTTTTTAAGGATCGAACCAAGGGCATTGGCAAGATCGATACTGCCTCCTGCCTGGCCTGGAACGTCTCCGGCCCCACGCTGCGAGCGACAGGACTGGCGCAAGATCAACGCAAATCCAATCCGTACAGCGGTTACGAACAATACGATTTTGAGATCCCCACCCAGACCGCCGGGGATGTATACGCCCGCTATCAGGTGCGTGTGGCCGAGATGCGCGAATCCTTGAAGATCATCCGGCAAGCACTGGATAAATTACCCTTCGGCCCGGTGATCGATAACAACCGCAAATACGTGCCGCCTCCTCGCTCGGAACTGGGAGTGAGTATGGAATCACTGATTCACCATTTCAAGCTGTGGACAGAGGGGTTCACTCCCCCGGCTGGGTCGGTTTACACATCAATCGAATCCCCACGCGGTGAGCTGGGAGTCTTTTTGGAATCAGACGGCGGTCCAAAGCCTTATCGCGTGCACTACCGCACGCCTTCGATCCCCCTGCTGCAGGTCATGCCGATCTTATCAAAGGGCCACTTTGTGGCAGACCTGGTGGCGATCATTGGCAGTATCGATATTATTCTTGGAGATGCAGACCGATGAATCCATTCAAGAAAAATCACGCGAATGAGATTGAAAGCATCCTGACCAGCTATCCGCCAGAGCGTAAACGCGCGGCAGTGATGCCGCTGCTGCATCTGGCTCAACAAGAGGCTGGATATATCAGCGAAGAGGCCATGCGCGAAATCGGTGAGATCTGCGAGATTAGTACTACCGAAGTGGCTTCGATCGTCGGTTATTACACCATGTTCCACGCTCAGGCAGATGGCAAGATTCGCCTGATGGTATGCACCGATGTTGCCTGCCGTTTACGCGGTGCCAGGGAATATCTGGCAGTGTTGTGCAATGAATTGGGTGTCGAACCCGGCCAAACTACCGGTGATGGGCTCGTCACCATCGAAGAGGTAAAATGCATCGCTGCCTGCGACCATACTCCGGTCTTTCAATCGCAAATCAATGATGAAATCGAGTACCACGAGAATCAGACTCCCGCGCGCACCCTGGACTGGTTGAAGCTGATGACGGCTTCGATGAAACCGGGAGAGGCCCCAATAGAACTAGGGCGGGCCCCGAAAGAAGCGGGACAGGCCCCAATAGAACTAGGGCAGGCCCCGAAAGAAGCGGGACAGGCGGTGGACCATGAGTGAGCTATTTTTGTTACGCCACCGTGAAATTCAAGGGCTGAACCAACTCAAGACCTACATTGCCAGCGGTGGTTTCGAGACTTGGAAGAAAGTGGTGACCACCCTCAAACCGGAAGAAGTTCTCCAGCAGGTCAAGGATTCCGGACTGCGCGGACGCGGTGGAGCGGGGTTCCCGACTGGTGTCAAATGGTCTTTTCTGCCAACGAACATCTGGCCGCATTATGTGGTGGCCAATGCCGATGAGTCCGAGCCGGGCACCTTCAAAGACCGCGAGATTTTGGAGATGAACCCCTACCAGTTTATCGAGGGGTTGATGATCGCCTCTTACGCCGTCCAGGCAAATGACTCATACGTCTATTTCCGCGGTGAATTTGCGCAAATCGAACACAAGTTTAGCGAGCGCTTGCGAGAATTGAACGCCAAAGGCTTTTTGGGCAACAAAATATTTGGCAGCGATTATTCTTTACGCCTGCACCCGCATCTGGGAGCCGGAGCGTATATCTGCGGCGAAGAGACGGCCTTGCTAGAATCAATCGAGGGCAAGCTTGGGCAGCCGCGCCTTAGACCGCCGTTCCCGGCGGTGGTCGGGTTGTTCGATAAGCCGACGGTAATCAACAACGTCGAAACGCTGACCAATCTTCCCATAATCCTGGGCAAAGGACCTGCTTACTTTCGTGCGCAGGGTACTGAAAAAAGCCCCGGTACGAAAATATTCTGTCTCTCTGGCCGGGTGAAGAACCCTGGCAATTACGAGCTTCCATTGGGAACCACCTTTCGTGAACTGATCTACACACACGGTGGCGGTATTCTGAATGACAAAGCCATCAAGGTCATCATGCCGGCAGGGGCATCGTCCTCGCTGATCCCTGCCACCGAGGCTGCGCTGGATACCCCTATGGATTATGAATCAGTACCGGCGCTGGGTGCGCAACTTGGCTCGGCTTCGGTGATTGTGCTGGACGAGACAGTCAACGTTAGCGACCTGGTGGAAAGCACAGTGAATTTCTTCGAGCACGAGTCCTGCGGAAAATGTACTCCCTGCCGCGAAGGCACTTATTGGATGGCGCATATTTCCGAGCGCATCAATCACGGTAAGGCCAGCAAAGAGGATATCGACCTGCTCAAGACAGTAGCCAGCGAGATGCAGAACAAATGCTTCTGCGCTCTGGGCGAGTTCTCAATCAGTGCTGTGCTGAGTGGAATTCAACATTTCCGGGCGGATTTCGATGCCCGTGTGGAGAATTGACGGATGGATAAACTCATCTCATTACAAATCGATGGGCGCGCGGTTTCCGTCCCTGCAGGGACGCTGATCGTGGATGCCGCCAAAATGGCCGGAATCACAATTCCTGTATTCTGCTACCATCCCAAGATGGAGCCGGTGGGAATGTGCCGCATGTGCCTGGTAGACATTGGCCGCCCCGCTGTAGACAGGGTCACCCATCAGCCGGTGCTCAATGAAGATGGCACTCCCAAGATTGCCTTCGGGCCTAAACTGGACACCGCCTGTACAACACCGGTTTCTGAGGGGATGGTGGTATGGGGCGCAACCGAGAAAGTGGCGGCGGCGCGTAAGGATATCATCGAATTTTTACTCACCTCGCATCCACTGGACTGCCCTATTTGTGACAAAGGCGGTGAATGCCCGCTGCAAAACGAAACAATGGCCTACGGTCCCGGTCAAAGCCGGTTTCTCTTTAATGAAAAAAATCACCTGGCCAAAGAGGTACACTTGGGCGAGTTGATCTATCTTGACCGCGAACGCTGCATCCAGTGCGCCCGCTGCGTACGCTTCAGCGATCAGGTTGCCGGCAATCCGGTCATCGGCTTCTATCAGCGCGGCCGCCAACTGGAGATCGTCACCCACTCCGAACCCGGTTTCGACTCGGTTTTCTCGGGCAACACCACTGATATTTGCCCTGTGGGCGCCTTGACGACGACTGATTTCCGCTTTGGGGCACGCCCGTGGGAGATGAGCAAAGCCTCTTCCATCTGCACACTGTGCCCGGTTGGCTGCAATATCAGTTACAGCGTCCGCCGCGAAGCCAGCAGTGATGGTCACTTTGTGGTGAAGCGTGTTTTACCTCGGCAAAATGAAACTGTCAACGAAATCTGGCTTTGCGATAAAGGCCGTTTCGGTTATCACTACGGCGAAAGTCACGAACGCATCCTCAAACCGCTGGTGAAGCGGGGAGGAGAATTTGTGGAAACGAGCTGGCAGGGAGCTTTGGCACAGGTCGCCGAGAACTTCAAGGCTGCCGGGAAAAATGTGCTGACCCTGTCCGGAGGCCACCTTTCCAACGAAGATCTTTATTTCTTGAAAAAACTCAGCCAGTCCACGGAAGGCAAAGCCCTCTTCTACTCGGAAATGGGTGGCGGGGAATGGACCAGACGGTTGGGCTTGACCCCCGGTTCCGATTTAGGCAAACTGGGCAAAGGCGCCGCGGTACTTGTTTTTGCCTCCGACCTGCACGAAGAAGCCCCCATCTGGTGGCTGCGTCTCAAACAGGCCGCCGAACGCGGGTTGACCTTGATCGTGGCCAGCGGCAGAGCCACGCGGCTGGATAAATACGCAGATTTCACGATCCGTTATGCTTACGGCGAAGAGGAGAAAGTGCTGCAGGCTCTCATCGACGGAGAAGGCGAGTCCGGGCAGGCGTTCAAAGCGGCTACGGATGCCATCGTCTTCTACGGCGCGGATGGATTGGGCTTGGTGCAGACGCAGGCGGTAGCCGGTCTGTGCGCAGAATTACTGGTCAAGAGCAATCATTTTGGCAGACCGAATAACGGTCTGGTGGCTGTTTGGCCGCATGCGAATGATCAGGGTGCTGCCGAGATGGAATGGCAGGTTTCGACGAACCTGGCAGAGGATATGAGCCAGGCCGTGGCACTGTATATCGCCGGGGCCGACCCGGCAGGAGATTCCCCTGAACTCAAAGAGGCGGTGCAGCGCGCCGGTTTTGTGGTGGTTCAGGAGCTCTTTATGACCGAGACCGCGCGCAACGCCAACGTCGTGCTGCCAGCGCAGGCTTCTATGGAACGCGAGGGCAGCCTGGTATCAGGAGAGCGCTGTGTGCAGCGGTATCACTGCGCGGTTCCTCCGCTTGGTGAAAGCAAGGCCGATTTTGAGATCACGGCTGCGATTGCTGCCGGCATGGGGTTCAGTTTTACTGAAACCAATGCGGAAGCAGTCTTTGCCGCACTGACGGCGGATCAGACGGCGTTCAGCGGCCTGGATTACGTTCAGCTCAGCCAAACCACCCCGCAATGGCCGGTCACTGGGCGCGCCGAAGCTTACTTCAGCGGTACAGTGGTGGAAAACAAAGACGGCCTTGGTGTGACTTTGCCGTTGGTTCAAAACGGTAAAGCTGCTCCAAACCCGGTGGATATGCCCCCGGCTGTGAAGCAAGAGAAAGAGGGCTGGCTGGCGGTGCCGGTGACGAAGCTGTACGATCAGGGCATCAGCCTGCGCACCAGCGCACTGCTTAAAGGACGGATCGGCGAACGCGCCTTCTCTCTGCACCCAGCTGATGCTGAAAAGCTGGGGTTGAAGGCAGGGGATCCATTCAGCTTTAATTTGAGTGGGCAGACACTTCAATCCACAATTGACCTGGATACCGGTCAGCCGCAAGGCGTAATTCTGGTGAGGCGCAGTATGGGTGTACCTTTGCTGGAACCGGTTGAAGTGAATATACACAAGACTGAGAACGGGTGAGGGCTGTTATGGATGCTGCACTGATCTGGGAATGGATTATCAAATCGGTGATCGTCTTGCTGGTCATGACGGCGGGCTTTGCCTATCTCACCCTGTATGAACGTAAAGTGCTGGCCTGGATGCAGGTTCGCATCGGACCAAACCGCACCGGCTGGGGAGGTCTGTTACAGCCAATTGCAGATGCGGTGAAATTGATATTTAAGGAAGAGGTAATTCCTGAAAAGGCTGATAAGGTGCTCTTCGTGCTCGCACCCATTATCACGGTGATTCCTGCGCTGATCATCACAGCAGTGGTCCCTTGGGGACCCACAGTTACCATTGGCGGCCGGCAGGTGGCACTGTCAGTGTCCAATATCAATTTGGGAGTGTTGTATGTCCTCACTGTCACTTCCATCTCCGTTTACGGGATCACCCTGGCGGGTTGGTCATCCAACAATAAGTATGCGACCCTGGGTGGGCTGCGCGCCACAGCCCAGATGATCAGCTACGAGCTGGCGCTGGGGATGGCCATGCTTGGACCGGTATTGCTGGCGGGTTCTTTGAGCCTGACCGACATCGTCAATGCTCAGCAGCACCTGTGGTACATCCTGCTGCAGCCGCTCGGAGCACTGATTTATATGGTAGCTACTATCGCCGAGATCAACCGGGCTCCCTTCGACATGCCCGAAGCAGAGCAGGAACTGACCGCCGGGTATCACGTAGAATATTCGGGGATGAAATTTGCCCTCTTCTTCATGGCGGAGTACATCAAGATGATCGCCATTTCCATGATCGGAGCGTCGCTCTTTCTTGGCGGCTTCTGGGGGCCGGGCATTGCGGCTCACCCCTGGCTGGGACCGATCTATCTGTTCGTCAAAGTTACCATTTTACTTTTCGGCTTGATCTGGATTCGCGCTACTTTTCCGCGCATCCGCTATGACCGGCTGATGTCTTTTGGCTGGAAAATTCTCTTCCCGCTGTCGGTAGTCAACTTAATGGTGACGGCAGTGGTCGTGTACCTGGTGGGAGGATAAGATGTTACGTGGATTATGGACTACTCTACGGGAGATGTTCGCCAAAAAAGTGACCATTCAGTATCCCGAGCAAAAACGACCTGTGCGCGAGCGCTTCAAGGGGCGGCACGAACTGAAACGCTACGACAACGGCCTGGAAAAGTGTATCGGCTGCGCCCTGTGCGCTGCCGCCTGCCCCGCGGACGCGATTTTCGTTGAAGCTGCCGAAAACACGGACGACGCACGCTATTCTCCGGGTGAACGTTACGCCAGTACCTATGAGATCAACTTTTTGCGCTGCATCTTCTGCGGATTTTGCGAAGATGCCTGCCCGACCGAGGCAATTGTGCTTGAAAAAGATTATGAACTATCGTTCACTGACCGCGCGGACGCCATATACACCAAAGACAGGCTGATCGTCAAAGTTCCTGCGGGCGGGCAGCCGACACCGCAAAAAGTGGCACCCGGTTCTTACGACCGTTCGGTACCTGAGATGAAAGATCCTACGGATTAGGGAGGGCGGATGAGTGCTGGTTTAGTCGTTTTCATTATTCTGGCAGTGATTGCCGTTGCAGCAGCGGTCGCCATGCTGCTCAGCAACAATACGCTTTATTCTGCCCTGTACTTGATCATGAATTTCATTGCCCTGGCAGTGATCTATCTCCTGTTGGGTGCGCCCTTTGTGGCGCTAGCTCAGGTCACCGTGTATGCCGGAGCCATCATGATATTGTTCCTTTTCGTAATCATGGTGTTAGGCGCGGAAAAATTCAGCGAGAAAGAGCCGCTCAAATGGCAGCGCCCGATTGCCATCCTTTTAGGGCTGGCGTTAGTTGGCGAGGGTGTGTATGCTCTCTTGAATCGCGTCGGCACAGCTTTGGTCGCCAATCCAGCGACAGCGGAAATGACCGACCCGAAGGCGCTGGGTGTGCTGCTGTACAGCAAGTACTCGCTGCCTTTCGAGATCACTTCAATTCTCTTACTGGCATCAGTCGTAGGCGTGGTGGTATTGACCCGCGGCGGCAAAAAGGAGCAAAAACCATGATCCCAATCGTGTATTACCTGGCTCTGGCGGTGATCCTCTTTGCTCTGGGAATTCTGGGTGTGCTTCTGCGCAAGAACGCCATCGTCGTATACATGTCGCTGGAATTGATGTTCAATTCGGCCAATCTGGTCTTTATTACCTTTGCCAATTATTTCAAGGTACTCGACGGTCAGGCTATGGTCATTTTCGCGATGACGACTGCAGCGGCTGAAGTCGCCATCGGCCTGGCGCTGATGGTGATGATTTTCCGCGTCAAGGGCAGCATCGACATCGACCAGATGAATCATCTCAAGGGTTAGGGAGCCAGGAGACAAGTATGCATACGGATTCGTTCTTTTCACTCGTGCCGCTGGTGGTCTTTCTCCCCTTATTGGGTCTGCTGATCAATCTGGTCCTGGGCCGTAAGCTGGGTGAGGTTTTCGCCGGGGTAGTTGCTAGCCTGGCAACTGGCTTGAGCTTTATCACAGCCGTGCTGCTGGCGATCGCGCTTGGGAATACTCCGCAGGGAGCCACCATCCACTTTGCTGATTGGATTCAGATCGGCACACTGCAGACGGGTTGGAATTTCCGCGTGGACACGCTTTCGGTAGTGATGATGTTGGTGGTCGGCGGCGTGGGCATGCTCATTCACATCTATTCCATCGGATATATGCACAACGATGTGCGCCATAACGGCGATCCGAGCCGGTTTACTCGCTTCTTCGTGTTTATGAATTTATTTATCGCGGCCATGATGATTTTGGTCAGCGCTGATAACTTTTTGATGATGCTCGTCGGCTGGGAAGGCGTGGGGCTGTGCTCCTACCTGCTGATCGGGTTCTGGTTTGAAAAGGGCAAGGACGGCATCGGCAACGCGCTGGCTGCCAAAAAAGCCTTCATTACCAACCGCATCGGTGATTTTGGCTTGCTGGTTGCCATGTTTCTCATCTTCTGGAATTTTGGCAGTCTGGATTTCTCAACTGTCTTTGCGGCTGCTCCGCAAGTCGCAGCGGCACATCCCACCGTTTTGCTGCTGATCACACTGTTCATGCTCCTGGGGGTGACCGGTAAATCGGCACAGTTGCCGCTTTACGTGTGGCTGCCAGACGCGATGGCCGGCCCGACTCCGGTCTCCGCGCTGATCCATGCGGCGACGATGGTCACGGCAGGGGTGTATCTGGTGGCGCGCAGCTCGGCCTTCTATTCGCTGGTTCCGGCAGCACAGACCACCGTCACCTGGGTGGGCGCGGCGACCGCACTTTTCGCGGCCACTATTGCCGTGGCGCAGACGGATATCAAAAAGGTGCTGGCTTATTCCACCATCAGCCAGTTGGGCTTTATGGTGGCAGCCGTAGGCATGGGCGCGTTCACGGCGGGGATGTTCCACCTGGTGACGCATTCATTCTTCAAGGCGCTGCTCTTCCTGGCAGCCGGGTCGGTGATCCAGGCGATGGAACGCGGTGAGCACGCGAGCAAGTCGAGCGAGGTGGTAGACCCCCAGGACATGCGCGCGATGGGCGGTCTGCGCAAGCAGATTCCCGTTACTTTTTGGGTGTATCTCATTGGCGGGGTAACGCTGGCTGGTCTGGCGCCGCTGGCTGGCTTCTTCTCGAAAGACGAAATCCTGGCGGCAGCCGCCCAAGGGCACACCGCTGTATTCGTAGTGCTGGCACTGGCTGCCTTCCTGACCGCATTCTACATCGGGCGGCAGATCGTGCTGGTCTTCTTCGGCACGGCGCGCAGTAAAGCGGCCCTGCATGCCAGCGAGAGCTCCAGAGTAGTCACTATCCCACTGATGGTG
>Ga0224522_1000028_pt1 | contig 99954 bp, 82 predicted proteins | sample CFST25metaG_FD_182733 | JGI IMG/M metagenome (GOLD analysis project Ga0224522, IMG submission 182733) | Peat soil microbial communities from Stordalen Mire, Sweden - C.F.S.T25 | ecosystem: Environmental > Terrestrial > Soil > Wetlands > Peat | place: Sweden: Norrbotten County, Stordalen Mire...
CTGTTTGTCTTTCATGTATTTAAAATACAAAAAACAAACGATACAAACAAACATAAACATCTGATTATAAGACGTTTATGTTAACAAACAAGACTAAGTTATTAACAATGTGTCTGTTAGTACTTGTGTATAAAGATTAGCCCCCTAAAGAGTAGTTAAATCACCTCTTCATTTTTTGCCCCCCTGCCCCCCTAAAGGGGGGTTAATTCTCTAAATGGATGAGAATTAGCTCCCCTTCAGGGGAGATGTCCCGCTTCAGCGGGACAGAGGGGCTCTATATCCCCATAGGGAAATTTTTTAAAAGCAGTCCAGTTTCAGTGCGACAGATAGCTCAACTCCCTTTTAAGAAGTTCAATAAATTCCTCAATATCCTTCTCTTCCGTATCCCAGCTGGCCATTAACCGCCATTCCGATTTTTTCTCATCCCAGGGATAGAAGAAGTAATGCTCTCTCATTTTCTCAGCTACATCAGAAGGCATAATCACAAATACACCGTTTGACTGAACCTCCTGTGTCACTTTTACACCCGGTAACTGATTAAGCTTATCAGCAAGCAATCTGGCCATTGCATTTGAATGTGTAGCACAGCTTTTCCAGAGATCATTGCGAAAATATCCGATATACTGCGCCGAAATAAACCTCATTTTTGAAGCCAGCTGCATGCCCTGTTTCCGTATATATTTAAAATCAATTGAGAGGCCCGGTTTAAGAAAACATATAGATTCCCCAAACATCATCCCGTTTTTCGTCCCTCCGAATGAAAGAACATCAACTCCTGCATCTGTTGTAAATGCTTTAAATGGCAGATTAAGCGATACAGCAGCATTTGCTATCCGTGCACCATCCATATGAAGTAACATTCCTCTCGAATGAGCAAAATCGGCAATCAGGGTTATTTCAGCAACTGTGTATACCGTTCCCATTTCGGTTGATTGGGTTATTGAAATTACCTTAGGCTGAGAATGATGCTCGAAATCCAAACCGTGCATATGCTTCTCAATAAGTTCAGGATTGATTTTCCCATCAGGTGTTTCTACTATTAAAACTTTGCATCCGATGAACTTTTCAGGTGCGCCACATTCATCACCCTCGAGATGAGAAGTTGATGCAGTAATAACAGAATTCCAGGAACTTGTTATCGCCGAGAGTCCCAGAACGTTGGCTCCTGTGCCAGTAATTACAAAAAATGTCTCCGTTGAGCTGCCCAGATGTTCCTTAAAAACGCTCAGAGCCCTTTCAGTGTATATATCTGATCCATAGCCGGTCACATGCCAGCCATTTGAGGCGGTTATCTCTTTTAAAATCTCAGGATGTATTCCTGCATTGTTATCACTTCCAAAACCTCTTTTTCCCATTTTTAACTCCATAAATCAAAAGAATAATTCCAAAGTTTACAAAAAGGGTAATAATATTAAAAGGTTCACTTATTAATAATATTTGCCATATACTCCCGGGCCAACTGGACCTGTTCATGTACAAAATCAACACCGGCAACGGAATGATCCTTATTCCACAACGGGTGACAGAGTTCAAATGTGAAATAGCCATTAAATCCTATTTCATTCATTAACCCGATATAATGAGCATAGTCAGGCATTATACCTCCAGCGTAATAATCGAGCATTTTTGGTTGAATTACATTGTTTTCATCGCGGTAATATTCCCCACCGAAATGTGAATGCACTTGCAGATTGCCGATTGTATGAACTGCATTGGCTATATAATCCTTATCCTGTTTATCAAATATGGGCAGATCGAGACATACTTTCAGGAACGGAGAATTCACTTCTTTTACAAGGTCATATGTGTCTCTCCAGGTCCTGATGAGCGGTGCATGATTCTGAAGTGCCAGTACGATGCCGAATTCTTCCCCGAATCTGGCCGCCTCCTTCAGGCAGTCCTTAACATAGTAATACCTTTCGATCCATGTTGCATAAGGATATTGTCTGAGGAAAGTGTAAAACCCATCACCACGAACAAGCTCATATGTTCCCACACCGTCGTGAATTGGTACACCAGGCCAGGCTGCAAACACGCGGACAACCTTTGCTCCCATATCTTTTGCCAGTCTTGCAGTTTCCCTGACCATCAGAAGCTGGTTTTCCCTTAGTTCCGGTATTGGGCTGGAAAAGTCATTGTTTGCAGACAAAGCCGGCATTTCCAGACCATATTTAGTGAGAGAATTTCGCATCTCTTCTCTCCTGCGCTGGTCAAGGTCCAATGGACAACCCATCGGTCGCTTGTTATCCAGTTCTACACCATCAAAACCGTATTGTTTCGCATTTCTGCACAATTCATCAAATGATAATGCGGCACCTTTATACCATATACCTCCAAATGAAATGGAATACAAACCCAGTTTGATTTTAGAGTTTTTTTGAGTTTTTTGCACCGGAACTGCCGGATTAATTTGATTTACGGAAGGTTTCATACCGCCTAACATGGCAGCGCCGGCAGCTACACCGGATGTTTCGACGAATTTTCTGCGGTTCATTGGTTAATCAGTTTAAATTAGAAATGATTAATAACAAAGAAAGCAAAGAATTCCATCTTTGCGACCTTTGGGGTGTAAGAAGTATTACAAAATCATCAATTATTATGCACATATTTATTTAAAAATCCATTTTAAAATGGATTAACATATCATATCATCGTAAAAAAAAAAATTACCTTGTGAACTATAAATTCTTATATTTATTGACTAATTATTATCAACTGAAAATTAATGGATAAAGCGATGATGGAAAAAATTACAAGCAGTAATAACAATACATTTAAAGAATTGTACGGTACTAACCAAGTAATCCTTAATAAACAGGAACAAAGGTACAACTCTCTTATTGATAAATTCAATAATGTTTTTGGTAAAAAGGACATTATGCTTTTCAGCTCTCCAGGTCGCACTGAAATTGGAGGAAATCATACTGACCACAATTATGGAAGAGTTCTGGCAGGAGCTGTTAATATGGATAATATAGCTGTTGCAGCAAAGAATGATACTAATATTGTAAGTGTCCTCTCTTCCGGTTATGAGAAGTTTGAAGTGGATTTATCAAACCTTTCACCAAATAAAGCTGAGAATTTTACATCTGCTTCAATCATCCGGGGTATTAGTTCCAGAATGAAGGAACTTGGTTTTACAATTGGAGGATTTGACTGCTGTATTGATAGTGGAGTACCGGTCGGATCGGGACTTAGTTCTTCTGCTTCATTTGAAGTTCTTATCGGAGCAATAATAAGCCATCTTTTTAATAATGGAAAGCTCGAAGCAGTTCAGAATGCCATTATCGGACAATATGCCGAGAATGTTTACTTCGGCAAGCCATGCGGGTTAATGGATCAGACAGCATGTGCTGTTGGCGGACTTGTCACCATTGATTTCAAAGATCCATCAAATCCGGTAGTTAAAAAAGTAAATTTCGATTTCGTTTCAACCGGATTTTCACTTGTAATAACTGATACGGGTGGTAATCATGCAGATCTGAATGACGAATACGCTTCATTGCCAATTGACATGAAAGCAGTCGCAGCAGAGTTGGGTGCTAAGGTTCTACGGCAGGTAAGTCTTGATCAGGTTCTGGATATTATACCTAAAATCCGCGAAAAGGTGGGTGACAGGGCTATCCTCCGTGCTATTCACTTTCAGAACGACAATCAGCGGGTAGTTGATCAGGTAGCTGCATTGGAAAAAAATGATTTTAAAGCATTTCTGGGCATGGTTATCGACTCTGGCTTCAGTTCATTTATGTACAACCAGAACGTTTACCCGGTAAATAATGTAAAAGAACAAGGTGTATCGCTGGCTCTGGCATTAAGCGACATAGTACTTAAAGGACAGGGTGCATGGCGCGTACATGGAGGAGGATTTGCCGGTACTATTCAGGCATTTGTTCCGGAAAAGTTACTGGATAAATACATCACAACATTAGAGCATGTCTTCGGTAAAGGGGCTTGTCACAACCTCTTTATCAGACAAAAAGGAGCTGATAGAATTAATCTGTAAAAGGGATGACTACTGTATTACAGATAATTACTCCAATAATTAAATTCTGATAAATTTTTATCCAACCATAAAAGTGAAGATAATTAATGAAGATGCTTTTAAAGGCATGTTTAAGGGAAAACCAACCGCTCTTTATACTCTGAAAAACAGGAATGGAATGGTTGTCCAGATTACAAATTTTGGTGCAAAAATTGTATGTATTTATGTTCCGGACCGTAATGGCAATTTTTCCGATATAGTTCTTGGATATGAATCAATTGAAGAATATATTAAAGGAAATCCCTATTTCGGAGCCATATGCGGGAGGTGTGCAAACAGGATTGCAAATGGAAAGTTTGTGATCGATGGCGTAACATATCAGTTACCGGTTAACAATGGACCAAACTCACTTCATGGAGGTCCTGAAGGTTTTAACAACCAGATATTTGATACCAATGGAGTCATTTCCAATTCAAATGTGGAACAGGTAGAAATGGTATATATCAGCAAGGATGGTGAAATGGGATATCCCGGTACACTTACTCTTAAGGTAACATATTCTGTTACAAACAGTAATGAACTCAGGTTAGACTATGAAGCTACTGCTGATAAAGCAACTCATGTTAACATCTGTTCGCATTCATACTTCAATCTTGCAGGTGAAGGGAATGGTGATATTCTGGGACACGAACTCAGCATTAATTCTGATAAATTCACTCCCGTCAGTGATGTTCTTATACCGTCCGGTGAATTAAGACCGGTAGCCGGCACACCAATGGACTTTATTAAACCAAAAACTATTTGCAGGAATATTGACGATAACTATGATCAGCTGGATTATGGCAAAGGTTACGACCATAACTGGGTGTTAAAAAAGAAAATAGCCGGAGAATTAAGCCTGGCTGTCACATGTTATGAACCAAAATCAGGTCGCATTATGGAAGTACATACAACACAACCTGGTGTTCAATTATATACCGGAAACTGGCTTGATGGAAATGATAAGGGTAAAGGAGGCAAAGCTTATCTCATGCGTTCCGGATTATGCCTTGAGACACAAAATTTCCCCGATTCACCGAATAAATCATATTTTCCTTCCACATTATTGAAACCTGGTAAGACCTATAAACATGCTTGTATATATAAATTTTATGTAAAATAAATTAATAGTCAGACTATGAGTAACTCAACCAAATCCAATTATTTGTTTCCATTAATTGTAATGGCTTCACTTTTCTTCTTGTTCGGTTTTATAACAACTATGAACAACTCTACTATCGATTTCCTGAAGAATGCGTTTGGCTTAAACGATGTTCAGAAACAATTACCCAACACATTTTTCTATGGAGCATATATTTTGTCAATTCCCGTAGGTTTGATGCTGACAAAAATAGGTTATAAAAATGGGGTACTTGCCGGACTAGCTTTAATTTCACTGGGTTTCTTCCTTTGCATTCCGGGTGTTTCGATGGGCTATTACGGATTTCTATGCACTGTTTCGGTATTTGCAATCGGGGTAGTGATACTTCAGGTTGCTGCTGGACCCTATGTAAATGCATTAGGAAGTCCTGAGACTGGTGCCAGCCGTCTTACTCTGACAAACGCCCTAAATTCGGTAGCAACAATCATTGCTCCTATTTTCGTTTCTGTTCTTCTGGTAACTCCGAAACTCGAGCCAGGCATTAAAATGGAAAATTCTGCAATACAGCATATTGTTAAAGGCCCATTTATGGTAATCGGTATAATTACTGCAGTTATACTCGTAATAATGTTCTTCTTAAAACTGCCTGAAATAAAAAGTGAGGAAAATGAATCCGAAGGTATTGAGAAGAAACAATATAAGTCCAGTGCTTTTAAATATAAACATGTTTGGCTAGGCTCATTAGCCATCTTCCTGTACATGGGAATTGAAATAGGTCCTTCAAGCTTTTTTCCCGATTATGCCGCGAAACTTGGCATTCATGGAATTAACCCAATCGATATGCTTAAATATTATTGGGGAGGTATGATGGTAGGTCGTGTGCTGGGAATCTTTATTTTAAGAAAATATAAAGCTGCTCAGATATTAACTATTTGTTCAATTGGCGGAGCTGTTTTGCTTGGGAGTTCATTTGCTCTCAGTTCAGGTGCCCCTAACATAGCAATGTGGTTATTCCTTGGTACCGGATTATTCCACTCGATAATGTGGCCGGTTATTTACAACCTTGCACTCGAAGATTTGGGACCACATGCAAAGGTAGCTTCAGGTGTTATTGCAACTTCGGTTATCGGAGCTTCTATCTCAACCCTGATTATGGGTAAAATTCAGGCTGTGACAGGCTCGGTAATAATAGCTGTAAGCCTGATGTTCATCTATTACATGTATCTCGTCTTTTTTGCCACAAAAGGCTCAAAATTAAGATGACACTTTTTTTACGCTTTAAAAAGAGGCTGATCCGAAAGACAGCCTCTTTTTTTTTTGCATCTATCTGGGATTAGTGGCCACGCCATGGCGTGGCCCTACATTCTACATGATAATCCAGTAGGGTTATACCATGGCATGACCATCTAAAATCAAATCCTTATATTTGCTTTATGACTCAGAAAACACGATACTTCATATTTATTTCATACAAAGGCACTTCCTACCATGGCTGGCAGATCCAGCCGAATTCAGTTACTGTCCAGAAGATCCTTGAAGAAGCATTGAGTGTTGTGCTAAAAGAAAAGATATCCACCGTTGGTGCAGGTCGAACTGATACCGGGGTTCATGCAACATTCTTCTGTGCCCATTTTGATAGTATTTCATCCGATCTTCTGATAATCAAAAACCTTATATTCAGACTTAACCGGTATCTGCCTCCCGATATCTCAGTAAGTTCAATAAGGCAGGTATTGCCTGATGCAAATGCAAGGTACAGTGCCATTTCCAGGACATACAAATACTACATTTCCAGAATAAAAGACCCGTTTTTTGGTAATTCAAGCTGGTATATTCATGGTTATATAAACACTGCCGCAATGAATGAAGCATGCAGAATCCTGCTTCAACATTCTGATTTTACCAGCTTCAGCAAGCTTCACTCAAATGCAAAATCGAATATCTGTAAAATATACAATGCAGTGTGGGAGGAATCAGAAAGTCGTCTCACGCTTATAATAAAAGCTGATCGTTTTCTAAGGAATATGGTCAGGGCTATTGTAGGAACAATGGTTGAAATTGGCTTTGAAAAAATGGATCTTAAGGAATTTGAAGAGATAATTCTTGTTAAAGACCGCTGTAAAGCAGGCAAATCGGCTCCTGCAAAAGGATTGTTTCTGGTGGATGTTGAATATCCGGAGGAGATATTTATCTAGGGTTCGGCCCCCCTGCTCCCGCCTAGGCGGGATTAATACGCAATTTCTCAAATAGTACACATAAACTATCAGGCGATTAGGACATAATTACCTTAATGTGTGATAATTAGTCCCGCCTTGCGGGATTGGGGGCAAATAACCGGCAGGAAGGGTAGAAACTTAGTATTCGTCAGGTAATTCCTTCAGCTGCGCCAATGTGAATACCGGTCCGTCTTTGCAAACATAAACTTTTCCTACATTACATCTACCGCATTTACCGAAACCACATTTCATGCGATTCTCAAGCGTTGTGTAAATATTCTCATCCGTAAAACCAAGCTTTGCAAGCACCGGGAAAGTATATTTTATCATTACCGGTGGTCCGCAAACTATAGCAATAGTATCCTTGGATGAGGGGGCAATTTTTTCAACAATAGTCGGAACAAAGCCAACTTCTCCCTTCCAGTCAGGCGATTCACCTCCCGGATCGACGGTTGTCACTAACTTAACATCTTTTCTTAACTCCCAGTCTTTAAGCTCGTCCTTGTAAACAAGATCCTTTACAGTTCTTGCACCATAAATAATCGTAACATCCCTGAAATTGTCCCTCAGGTCAAGAGCGTTCCAGATCACGCAGCGCATTGGTGGCAATGCAATTCCTCCTGCAATAAACAGAAGGTTCTTCCCTTTCCATTCATCAATAGGGAAAACATTGCCGTATGGCCCCCTGAAACCAATTATACTCCCCTCCTCGCAATCTGAAAGGGCGTTGGTAACCTTTCCAGTCTGTCGGAATGTGCATTCAATATAACCTTTCCTGGTCGGAGGAGAGGCAATGCAAAAAGTTGATTCTCCAACACCATAAACAGAGTATTCTCCAAACTGCCCGGCTTTATAGGTAAACTTTTCCTGGTCAGCCTCGTCTACAAATTTCAGCATGAAAGTCTTTACTCCTGGCGCCTCATATGTGATTCTCTCGATCCTCATGAGGTATGGCATATACAAATTATCCATCATACTGTAACCTCCTGAATAGAAATTAAATGTTCCAAAATATTCATATCAACCGGGCATGCCCTTGAGCAACGGCCACAACCGGTGCAGCCATAAACAGACAATCTTTCCGGCATATAAGAAAATTTATGCATGATCCTTTGTCTCCATCGTGCCGACTGGACTTCGCGTGGATTATGTCCCGAAGTATGGAGTGTGAAATGCGAAAAGCCACAGGAATCCCAACATCTGATACGCGTTCCCTTCTTTCCATGAGCTTCATCCTGTATATCAAAACAGGCGCATGTCGGACATACATAAGCGCAGGCACCACAACCCAGGCATCTCAACGATTGTGCAATCCACTCTTCGCTTTCAAAAAACTTATCAAGCTTTGCCCTTATTTCTTCATGGATAAATCTAACAGGGACCTGAGCAAGAAATTTCTCTTTTTCAGGAGTTTCTGACTTTTCGAATAGATCAGAAGCAACAGAAGCAACTGCCAAACCTTTTTCAGTTAATATTTCTGCAAGATAATCACCATTTTCTCCTAATTGCGTGAATAAGATATCACTACCGGCAGTATTTCCGGGATTACCGCCTACAGAAGTACAGAAACAGAATTCATCTGATTTCGTACAGCTGAACCCAAAAACCGTAACCTTTGATAAACGGTTGTTGTAAATATCGTCTTTATAATCCCAGTTAAAAATTGAACTGAGCTCTCCTATTCCTATTGCATCACAAGGTCTGACTCCCCATAGTATTACTTCCGGAATATCTTTAAGATCTATCCCCTTTACTGTCATTCCTTCCTTGCTTTTCGAATAATCGAGAATTTTTTCTGCACGCGGAAAGGCTATATCTTTCGACGACTCGGAAGTCTGAATATGCCCCGTAGAAATCCCGGCAAAATTTTCAGCATTCCTGAAAGTGGTTTTCCCGTTTTTTAAGAAAGGAGCATAAATAGTTTTACTGTTCTGCTTTAAGATATCGAAAAGCTTTTCCAGTGAGTCTTTCCTGACTAATCGCTTATCAATATTCATATTTTACTGTATAAAATTTTCTTTATCATCAGGTTTATATGTTGACATTAGATGATCGCCTTTAAGAGAAGGCTGATAGCTGCCAAAGTGATCCTTCGCATCTGCCAGCATTTTTTTTGTCAGCAGGTTGATTGGAATAGAAAGAGGACAGGCATTGTAACATGCATCACAATCGATACATCGGCCAGTAAGATGTACCGCACGCATTATATGCCACTCGAGATTGCCGAGTTCATTTGATGAAGCAGGTATCCATTGAGGCTGGTTGACATCAACTGTACAACGGTGGCAGTAGCACATTGGACAAGCCGCACGGCAGGCGTAGCATTTAAAACATGGAGTCAGCTCATCGATCCAGAATTTCCAGCGTTCAGCTTTCGTCATCTTTTCCAGCTTGCTAAGCATCTCCTTATTACGTTCATCGATTTCGATCTGATACTGATGAACAAATGTTTCAACTTCGACGAGATTCCCGAATTCAATGAATTTGCTCTCAGGTGTTATTCCCAGTACAAGAAGATTATTATCACTTACCTGGAATTCGGATGCCAGCTGTATTATGCTACGCATAACAGGCAAAGTGGCAACAATAGCCATTTTTCCCTTTTCTTTTACTTCTTTTTTGGTAACATAAGCTGCAAGGTTTTGAACACAGCGGCTGTCAAAAATTAATTTATCAGCATATTCTGCTTTTTCTACAAATATGGCACGGGTCTTATTTCCTGTACCCTCTTCATAACCAATGATAACCTTAACTGCGGATGATTCCAGAAGCTCTTTTGCCCGTTTAATCAGATCAACCATGATTCACCTCCTTTTCCGGATGTTTTGCAACTTTTTTATAATCGGTATAAGGTCCTAAATCACGAATTGAAGTGACTGTGGCATTTACTATATCAGCCCATTTTGCTCCTTCTGCAGCAGAAACCCATGAGAATTTTATCCGCTCCGTATCAATTCCGGTGAAATCACATAATGACCTGAACATTATCCATCTCCTTCTTGCATGAAAGTTACCCGATGTATAATGACAATCATTGGGATGACAACCTGATACAATAATACCGTCAGCGCCTTCATCAAATGCTTTCAGCAACAGCATATAATCAATACGTCCCGTACACGGGAACCTGACAATGCGAACATTAGTAGCATATTTGATACGGCTGGTGCCGGTCAGATCCGCTCCTGCGTATGTGCACCAGTTACAGACAAAAGCAACAATTTTTGGTTCAAATTCAGCCATCAATACTAAATATTAATATTCATTTAATAAAGCCATAACTTCAGTATACATCTGTTCATTTGTATAACCCTGTATATCAATTGATTTCGTTCGACAGAAAGCGACGCATGTACCGCATCCCTGACAAAGACCCGGATTGACTTTTGCTATTGATTTAATGACTTCACCATTACGGTTCTTTATCTCTTCCTTTTCGATAGCCTGGTACGGACAAGCTGAAAGACAAAGGAAACATCCCACACATGATGAATAAACAGGCGGTGCCTGACGGTTCACAACTGCAATGATCGGCTCACGGGTAAGTTCATCTTTTGAAAACAAACTGGCAACTTTAACCGCAGCACCCGAGGCCATAGCCACAGATTCCGGAATATCGCGAGGAGCCTGGCAGGCCCCGGCCAGAAAAATACCCGCAGTATTCGTTTCCACAGGCTTTAATTTTGGATGGGCTTCAGCAAAGAATTTATATGGATCATAGGAGATATGTAATTTCTGTGCAAGTTCCTCAGCGCCTTCATTGGCAACACCTGCAGTTGCAAGTACCACCATGTCAGCTTCAATCTCAACCGGCATTGCATTCAGCAGAGTATCAACTCCATTAACTAATAGTTTGCCGTTTTTTTCGTAAATTCTTGAAACACGGCCACGTACATAATTCACACCGTCATCTTCAATAGCTCTTCTTACAAATTCCTCATACTGCTTCCCTCCTGCCCGTATATCCATATAGAATACGTATGATTTTCCACCATGTACCTTGTGCTGATACAACATAGCATGTTTGGCTATATACATACAGCATATCTTTGAGCAGTATGGAATACCTTTTGCAGGATCGCGCGATCCCGCACAGGCCAGGAATACAATTTTCTCAGGGACCTTACCATCAGATGGCCTTCGAATCTCTCCGAGTGTTGGACCTGATGCAGAAGCCAGACGTTCAAACTGTAGTCCAGTTATAACATCCGCATATTTGCCATAACCATATTCAGGGAAGAAATCAGGTTGCTTTACAGTGAATCCGGTTGCAATAACAATTGCTCCGATTTCAACTTCCATAATCTGATCTTCCTGATCGAAACGTATTGCCCCTGTCGGGCATACTATTTCGCAAACTTTGCACTTGCCTTTAATATAATAAGTGCAATTTTTCCTGTCGATAACAGGTTTATTTGGAACGGCCTGTGGAAAAGGCACATATATTGCAGTTCGTTTACCGAGTCCCTCATTGAATTCACTTGGTATTTTCTTTACAGGACATTTTGTTGTACATAAACCGCAACCGGTACAAAGTTTCTCATCAAGGCTTTTTGATTTCCTTCTTATTTTAGCTTTGAAGTTACCAATGAATCCTTCAAGGCTTTCAAGTTCAGCATATGTATATAAGGTAATATTAGGATGCTGAGCCACTTCTACCATCCTTGGAGTAAGGATGCATTGCGAACAGTCAAGGGTAGGGAAAGTTTCCGACAACTGAGACATATGGCCACCGATTGAAGGATCCTTCTCAATCAGTATGACCTTGTGACCTGTGTTTGCTATATCAAGGCTGGCCTGAATTCCGGCAATGCCACCACCTATTACCAGCGCGGTCTTTGTCACCGGCACTTTTATTTCATTCAGCGAATGATTATATTTTACCTTTTCAACGAGAATCCTCACCAGATCAATTGCTTTTTCAGTGGTGGCTTCACCTTTTTCATGAACCCATGAACAATGCTCACGCAGGTTTGCCATCTCGCACATAAATGGATTCAATCCGGCTTCAGCACAGGCTTTTCTGAAGGTAGGCTCATGCATCCTGGGTGAACAGGATGCAACGACAACTCCTGTAAGCCCCTTCTCTTTTATTGCGCTTTTTATTAGATTCTGGCCCGGGTCGGAACACATATATTTATAATCGACGCTGAATGCCACACCATCATAACTGGCAGCCGTTTCAGCTACTTTTGCGCAATCGACGGTAGCGCTTATGTTTTCCCCGCAATGACAGACAAATACTCCTATTTTTGACATATAATTGCTTGATATACTTATTAATAATCTATCTGTTTCTTCCTATATTTACAACCCCCTTTCTTATTTCCCCCAAGGGGGAAATGGTTGTTTCACTCCTTCCCCCGTGGGGGAAGGTTGGGAAGGGGGTAAAAACGTGTCAAAGAATCTTTAATTTATTGCTATTTTTTTAATCAAACTGTAACTTTAACAAAATGCCTCTGAAGACCAAGGGCTTTCCTGTCGAGACCAACAGCAAGACCAATTGCCTGTGTTATATAAAGCACAGGCATATCAACTTTTTCACCCAGATATGAATTTATTTCCTCACGCCGCATATCGAGGTTTGAATGACACATAGGGCATGCTACAACCACAACTTCAGCTCCGCGATCTTTGGCATCACCTATAATCTTGCCTGAGAGTCTGCCTACAGATTTCGTTCTTGAAACTGACAAACCGGCTCCGCAACATTCTGTCTTAAATGCCCAGTCAATTGGAGTTGCTCCTGCTTTAAGCATCAGCACGTCGAGTGTCTGAGGATCTTCTTCACGGTCAAATTTCAGTATCTCGTGTGGTCGTACAAGCAGACAACCATAATAACAGGCAACCTTATGATCAAATGGTTTTACAACCCTGCCTTCCAGATTTGGTATTATATATTTATCGAGAAACTGGACGATATTTATAACATTTACCGATCCGGTATATGCAAGGCCATTAGCATCAGTGACAATAGCTTTAAGATTGGGGTTTTCAGATAACTCGTGTTTGGTTACTGTTAATCTGCTGTAACATGCTGCACATGGTACAACAATTTCCGTCAATCCCTGTTTCTCAGCAAGTGACAATATTCTTGCAGGAAGTGCCAGTGAAAGCTCTTTGTTCATATTATGGGCAGCTGTTGCCCCGCAGCAATTCCAGTCATTTATTTCCTCCAAATTGATATCGAAGGCTTTTGCAACGGCAAGAACCGACTCAGCGTATTCACGCGAAGATCCTTTCAGAGAACAACCTGGATAAAATCCGAGAGTCATATTTTTAGTTTTTATTCTTTTTATTAGCTTTTTTGAAGATAGACGCAATTCCTGAGCGATCTTTTATTAATTCAGGAATTATATTCAGCTTGCCACGCATCATCATTTTTGGAGCAAGGGCAAGGTCTTCCAGTATTTTTAACGTCCTGGTTTTGTAGTCCACAAATAACCCTATTTCGTAAAGTCTGCCGGTATATTTTATTGAGTCGAGAAAAGATTTATGAAATGCTACAATCTCTTTTGCTTTTCGATTTGCTTTTTTCTCATTTATTGATTTCTCTCTCAGGAAATCCATCATTTTAGGAATATCGATGCTCATCGGGCATCGGGCAAAACACATCTCGCATGTAAGGCATACCCATATGGAAAATGAACGTAGTACTTTATCTTCAAGATTTGGATTACCTGTCTGCAACATCCTCATAATAACACTCGGTGGATAATCCATCTCTTCAGAAAGAGGACATCCTGCCGAACATTTTCCACATTGGTAGCAGTGACTAACCTTAACTTCTGTATGTTCCAGCACTTCCCCTCCCAGTCCGGATATTCCGGAATGATGTGTATCTGAACTCATAGTATTCTTATTTGTAATGAAGTTGAATGACAATAATAATAACCCACTAAAGTAACTATTATTGCTTTTCGTAGAACATGAAAAAAGTCATAATAAGGGTCTTAAAAATCACTGATCATCTTTTCCGGCTGTAACTTACATCTAATCTGTTAAATAAATAACAGTACTTTTTTTATCAAGATGATAAATATCACTAATATGAGATGTTAATCATTTCACAAAACAAAAAAAAAATCTATTTTTGTGCGGCTTAACCTAACCTAATACCATTTTTCTATGAATAATGAGTGGTTAATTCTTTTTTTCCTTGTCGGAGCCAGTTTTGTAGGATTAGTTCTGATATTTTCAGGAATCGTTGCTCCAAAATCAATAAATCCGCAGAAATTTGAACCCTATGAATGCGGTATCCCTACAGAAGGTGTTACATGGCTGCAATTTAATGTAGGGTATTATCTTTTTGCCATTCTTTTCCTGGTCTTTGATGTTGAGACAGTCCTTGTTTTTCCATGGGCTGTGGTGATGAAGGAGACAGGTATGGCTGCTTTTATCGAAATTATAATATTCTTTTTCATATTGGGTCTGGGATTACTATATGCCTGGAAAAAACATGCGTTGATATGGGAATAAAAGGAATGAAAAGAGAAGAATTCGGGGATAATGAAAGCCTTGATCTTCTGAATGAATCGGGATCCAATGTTCTTTTGACAACTATAGATGATGTAATTAATTGGGGTAGAAAGAACTCTTTATGGCCACTTACTTTTGCAACAAGTTGCTGCGGCATTGAAATGATGGCTTCGGGTGCTCCAAGACATGACTTTGCAAGATTCGGTATGGAAGTTTACAGGGCAAGTCCCCGTCAGGCCGATGTCATTGTTGTTGCCGGAACCATCGTTATTAAAATGGCCCCGGTATTAAAAAGGCTCTACGACCAGATGTCAGAACCAAAGTATGTTGTCGCTATGGGTGCATGTGCGATTTCCGGAGGTCCGTTTTTTTTAAATTCATACTGTGTTGTAAAGGGAGTTGAACATGTGATACCTGTTGATGTCTATGTTCCGGGGTGCCCTCCCCGTCCGGAAGCATTATTATATGGTATGCTTCAGCTCCAGCGAATGATTGAAACCCAGACCATAAAATCAAGGAAAGTGAGAAACATCTCTCATGATTATAAATAACACCCAATAACTTCGGAAATCTGATTATCAATGGATAAAACACAACTTGGAGAATTTATTAAATCTTTCGATAATGATCTTGAGATCAAGGAAGGCAAACAATACATTGAGGTAACAGTTCCCGCATCAAAATTGTATTTATTAGCTAAACAACTCAGGGATAAAAATGAGGCGCAATTTGATTTCCTGTTTTGTCTTAGTGGTGTGGATTACGGGCAAGACCTGGGAGTAGTTTATCATCTCCGTTCTACAATCTTTGATCATGTTGTGGTTTTAAAAACACGGACTTCTGACAGGGAACATCCCCAATTCGATTCTGTATCTGATATCTGGAAGACTGCCGATTTTCATGAGAGAGAAGCCTTCGATCTTCTTGGGATCAGATTTAATAATCATCCTGATTTGAGAAGACTCTTTCTTGATAATTCCTGGGGCTATCCGTTAAGGAAAGATTATGTTGATGATATTAATATTGTGAGCAAGTAATACATGGAAGAAAAGGTAAAAAATATTGCTCCTGATGAACAGCAGGAATATGTGATTAACATGGGACCACAACACCCATCAACTCATGGTGTGTTAAGGCTTGTGGTATCTCTTAAAGGTGAGATTGTTAAAAACATAGAGCCTCATATTGGATATATTCACCGGGGCATTGAAAAAATGTGCGAGAGTATAACATATCCGCAAATTATTCATCTCACTGACAGAATGGATTACCTTTCTGCCCATATCAACAATGAAGCAGTTTGTCTGAATGTTGAAAAGGCCCTTGAGGTTGATATTCCCGACAGAATAAAAGTGATTCGAACAATAATGTCTGAGCTCACACGTATCCAGTCACATCAACTATGGTGGGCATCATTCGGGATGGATCTTGGAGGCTTAACCTGTTTCTTTTATGGTTTACGCGACAGAGAGAAAATTCTCGACATTTTTGAGGAGACATGCGGTGGCCGTATGCTGGTAAGCTATAACTGTCCTGGAGGTGTTATGTATGATATCCATCCTAACTTTCAGAAAAGAGTAAAAGAATTTATAAAATACTTCAGAAAAATTTTACCTGAATATGATCAACTGCTCTCGGGGAATGTGATTTTTCATGAACGTAGTAAAGGTATTGGAAGATTATCACTGGAGGATGCTGTTTCTTATGGTGTTACAGGACCATCCGGCAGAGCGTCAGGTTTTTCATGCGATGTAAGGAAACATGAGCCTTACAGTGCATACGACAAAATAACATTCAAGGAAATACTCCATACTGAAGGAGACACATTCAGCCGTTATATTGCAAGGATCGAAGAGATGTGGGAATCGATGAATATTATTGAGCAATTGATTGATAATATTCCTGAAGGTCCCTTTGCAGTTAAAATGAAGCCAATTATCAAACTACCTGAAGGTGAGTATTATCAGAGAGTGGAAACAGCACGTGGAGAATTGGGAGTATATATTATCAGTGATGGGAATAAGAATCCATATCGTGTCAAGTTCAGATCTCCGAACTTTGTGAACTTATCAGTATTTAATCATATTACAAAAGGATTCAAGATAGCTGACCTTGTTGCAATCGGAGGTTCGCTTGATTTGGTAATACCTGATATAGACAGATGACCATGTTGCTGGGTGCTGGGTGCTAGGTGAAAAAACCAGAACCAAGAACCAAGGAACCAGAACCAATACTTAGAGCATCAGAATTTTGGAATAAAAGAATAACGACCTAAAGAATAAAATATGCTACCAGACATTGTCGCTATAAATAATTCACCATCACTACCAAGACCATGGTGGAAAGTTATATATGATTTTTCCTCCCTTACAACATGGATCGATACCAGCCTTCATAGTTCAATGTCATCATTTTGGGCTACCATAACAGAATTGCTTATCATAGGCGTACTCATCCTTCTCTTTTACGCCCTGGTTGGTTTGTTCCTGGTATATGCTGAAAGGAAAGTATGCGCCTTCATGCAAAACAGGCTTGGACCAAACAGGGTTGGGCCATTTGGGATCTTTCAGACGATTGCCGACCTGTTCAAATTACTTTTTAAGGAGCTGGTCCCAATCAAGAATGCCGATAGTTTTCTCTTTAATCTCGCCCCTTTTATTGTAATTATAGCATCATTTATGGCAATTGCTGCCATTCCATTTGCGAAAGGACTACATGCAATTGATATGAATATCGGAGTACTATATGTTATTGCAGTATCTGCGATGGGAGTAATCGGGGTGCTTTTAGCAGGATGGTCAAGTAATAACAAATATTCCCTGATAGGCGCTATGCGAAGCGGAGCCCAGATCGTAAGCTATGAATTGTCAGTTGGACTGGCTCTTATTACAATTGTTATTATGGCCGGTTCAATGCAATTATCTGTAATTGTTGAAGCTCAAAGAGATGGCTGGTTTTTATTTAAAGGTCATATCCCTGCATTTATAGCTTTTATAATCTTTCTAATATCGAGTACTGCTGAAACAAATCGTGGTCCTTTTGACCTTGCCGAAGCTGAATCAGAACTAACAGCAGGGTATCACACTGAATATTCCGGAATAAAATTTGCTTTCTTTTTCCTGGCTGAATATATCAATATGTTTATTGTAGCATCGATAGCTGCAACTGTTTTCCTCGGAGGATGGATGCCATTTCATGTTGGTCACTGGGAAGGCTTTAACCATATAATGGATTTTATTCCACCTTTTATATGGTATATAGGAAAAACATTCGTTGTAATCTTCATTATGATGTGGTTCAAATGGACCTTCCCCCGATTGAGAATTGATCAGCTGCTTACGCTGGAATGGAAATACTTATTGCCGATCAATCTTGTTAATGTATTGATTATGGCATTTATAGTCCTTATGGGCTGGCATTTTTAATAGTAATTAATTGTTAATATATATCTCTGAATGAGAAGTATAATAAACTATCTGAAAGAAATAATACTTGGTGTGTGGTCGCTGCTGAAAGGGATGAAAGTAACAGGATCGTACTTTTTCAGGCCAAGTACAATTGTGACACAGAAATACCCTTCCAACCGGAAAGATCTTGTTATGTTCGACCGGTTCAAAGGTGAAGTGGTTATGCCACATAATGAAAAAAATGAACACAAGTGTACTGGTTGCGGGATTTGCGAAATGAATTGTCCGAATGGTACAATTGAAGTGATCTCTAAAACAATTGTTATGGAGGATGGAAAGAAGAAAAGGGCTATCGACAAACACATCTACAGGTTAGGTATGTGCACTTTTTGTGCCTTATGTGTTAAGACATGTCCTTCAAATGCTCTGGCCTTTTCTCAGAAATTTGAACATGCAGTCTTTAACAGGGCGCTTCTTATAAAAACATTAAATAAACCGGGTTCACAATTAATGAAAGGAGTTGAGTGATGGCCGCTAATCAGATTATGTTTGTTCTTTTTTCTGCAATGATTGTTGTCTTTTCAATTTTGACAGTTACAAGCCGTAAAATCCTTAGAGCTGCAGTTTTTCTTCTCTTTGTACTGGTATCAACTTCAGGACTATATTTTATGCTGAATTATCAGTTTCTTGCCGCTGTACAGCTTTCTCTTTATGCAGGCGGGATTGTTGTTCTTATCATCTTCTCAATTCTCCTGACAAGTCACATAAGTCAGAAGTTTGAATCTTCAGGCTGGAAAAAAAATCTGTTTTCAGCAATTGCCGCCTTAACCGGGGCTATTCTGTCAATTATAACCATTCTCGATTTCAAGTTCTCTGCTTCTACGGAGGCAGCAAAAGAAGTAAATATGAGATTAATTGGCAAAAGCCTTCTATCAGTTGATTCTGACGGATATGTACTGCCTTTTGAAGTTATATCAATATTACTCCTGGCAGCTATGGTTGCAGCTATTATAGTTGCAAAAAAAGGAGCTCCTAAAACGATTGGTTCACCAAAATTAAATCAGGAATAATATGAACTCAGGAATACCATTGCAATACTTTTTAATTCTGGCAACAGTAATGTTCTTCACAGGAGTTTACGGTTTCCTGACACGCCGGAATCTGATCACAATACTAATGTCGGTAGAACTGATATTAAATTCAGTCAATATTAATTTTATGGCATTCAACCGGTATCTCTATCCACATAAGCTTGAAGGCATGTTTTTCAGCCTGTTTATAATTGCTGTTGCCGCTTCAGAAGCTGCGGTTGCAATTGCCATAATAATAAATATATACAGGCGGTTCACAACAATAAATGTGGAAGATGTTAATGAAATGAAATACTAACCGGTGTGAGGTATGCGGTTTGCGGTAAGGAGCGTGCGGTGTGCAAACATAATTAAATTACAACTTTACAACTTCATGAAACTCTTAATATGATAAATTTCAATTATACAATCTGGATTCTGCTTCTCCCCTTTCTAATGTTTATATTTCTGGGACTGGCAGGACACAAATATTTTCCAAAGCTCTCAGGCATTTTGGGAACATGCGGACTGGCGATAATCACAGTACTGTCGTACATTACTGCCTACAAGTACTTTTTTACAAGCGAAAAGGTTGATGGGGCTTATCAGAAAATCATAGCTTTCAATTTCACCTGGCTTCAATTTACTGATAAGCTTCATATAGATATCGGAGCCCTTCTTGATCCAATTTCGGTGATGATGCTTGTTGTAATATCGACAGTTTCATTCATGGTTCATATATACAGTCTTGGATATATGAAAGGTGAAAAGGGTTTCGAACGGTTCTTTTCATTTCTTTCGCTGTTCTCATTTTCAATGCTGGGACTGGTTTTGGCGACAAACATTTTCCAGATGTACATCTTCTGGGAACTTGTTGGTGTATCATCATTCTTGCTCATTGGATTCTATTATCAGAAACCATCTGCTGTAAGAGCTTCCAAAAAGGCATTTATTGTCACACGATTTGCAGATCTCGGATTTCTTATAGGTATTCTGATTTTATCATTCAATACAAAAACATTTGATTTTATTTCACTGACTAATCCAACAGGAACAGCTATAGCTCAGGGAACCGGCATTGGCTTCCTTGGTCTTTCAATCATGACTTGGTCTATGATCTTCGTATTTATGGGAGGCGTAGGCAAATCAGCTATGTTTCCTTTCCATATATGGCTACCGGATGCAATGGAGGGTCCTACACCTGTTTCAGCGCTTATCCATGCAGCTACTATGGTTGTAGCAGGAGTTTATCTGGTTGCCAGAATGTTTCCTATTTATGCAATTGCCGCTCCTGTGGCACTTAATGTAGTTGCTTATGTAGGCGCTTTTTCTTCACTCTTTGCAGCAGTTATTGCCTGTACACAAACAGACATAAAAAGGGTTCTGGCATATTCCACAATGTCGCAGATCGGATATATGATGCTTGCACTGGGGGTAGCAGGTTATGGCGGACATGAAGGTTTAGGTTACATGGCATCCATGTTCCACCTCTTTACACATGCTATGTTTAAGGCTTTACTCTTCCTCGGGGCTGGGGCAATAATACATGCTGTTCATAGTAATTACATGACTGATATGGGTGGACTTCGTAAATATCTGCCGATCACTCACATCACATTTTTAATAGCATGCCTGACCATTGCCGGAATTCCTCCTTTTTCAGGCTTCTTCAGTAAAGATGAAATTCTCGCCGCCGCTTTCCACAGCAACAAACTTCTCTTTGCTGTTGAGTATGCAGTTGCAGGCATTACCGCATTTTACATGTTCAGACTCTATTTCAGTATTTTCTGGGGCAAAGACACCCAGTATCATAATACGCCTCATGAAGCCCCTGCAACGATGACAATTCCACTAATTATTCTTGCCATTGGATCTGTATTCTCAGGGTTTATTCCATTTAATAAACTGGTTACTTCTGACGGCAAAATCCTTGAAAGTGAAATTGAACTGATGATTGCAATACCTTCGGTACTGATAGGTTTACTTGGAATTGGAATTGCATATATTATGTACCGAAAGGAAAGTACAATACCCGAAAGACTGGCCTCAATATTTAAATACAGTTACAAATGGGCCTATAATAAATTCTATATGGATGAACTCTACTTGTTTGTTACAAAAAAAATTATCTTCAGATATATTTCAGAGCCTGTCGCATGGTTCGATCGTCATGTTGTTGATGCAACAATGAATGGTATTGCAAGTGCGACACAGAATATCTCATTCAGGATCAGAGGATTTCAATCGGGCCAGCTACAGAAATACGCTTTTGTCTTCATTACCGGGGCAATCATGCTGGCGATAATATTTATATACCTGTGGAAATAACTGATATTTCAGATAAAGATTTTTAATTATGGATATTTTATCACTGTTTGTAGTAATTCCGGTCTTAACAATTACAGCTATCCTGCTTTTAAAAGATACACGTCAGGTTCGCCTGGTCTCGGCATTCGGAATGGGCCTGCAATTATTGATGGCTGCAGTTCTTGTGTATCTCTATCTTACTGCCCGGCATGCCGGCAATCTCGATGAGATGTTATTTGTTAAGGACTATTTATGGTTTAAAAGTCTGAATATCCATTATGCGGTTGGTGTAGATGGTATTTCAGTTGCCATGATATGCCTGACCTCAATTGTTGTATTCGCAGGGATATTTGCTTCATGGGAAGTCGAATTTCTGAGAAAAGAATTCTTTGTTTCGCTTATTCTTCTGGCCACAGGGGTTTTCGGATTTTTTATCTCGATAGATCTTTTTACCATGTTCCTGTTTTATGAACTTGCAGTTATCCCAATGTATCTCTTAATAGGTATATGGGGCACAGGGCCAAAAGAGTATTCGGCAATGAAACTGACCCTGATGCTTATGGGTGGATCAGCGTTATTGCTTGTAGGGCTACTTGGCATTTACTTTAATTCTTCACCCGATGGAAGCCGTCTCACTTTTAACATCCTGGAGATTTCAAAAGTCGTCATACCTTTATCGGCCCAGAGAATATTTTTCCCTCTGACATTTATAGGATTTGGTGTTCTTGGCGCCTTGTTTCCATTTCATACATGGTCGCCTGACGGGCATGCCTCTGCTCCTACTGCAGTTTCAATGTTACATGCCGGAGTTCTGATGAAGCTCGGTGGTTACGGCGCTTTCCGTGTAGCCATTTTTCTTATGCCTGAGGCTGCTCACGAATTGTCCTGGATTTTTATTATTCTTACTTCAATCAGTGTCGTTTACGGAGCGTTCGGCGCCATAGCTCAAAAAGACCTTAAATATATTAATGCCTACTCCTCAGTGAGTCACTGCGGACTAGTCCTTTTTGCTGTGCTTATGATGAACCAGACAGCCATGAACGGAGCAATAATCCAGATGATCTCACATGGTTTGATGACAGCATTGTTTTTCGCCCTTATCGGAATGCTTTATGGACGCACACATACAAGAATGATATATGAAATGGGTGGTCTTATGAAGATTATTCCTTTCCTGTCGGTATGTTACGTAATAGCCGGTCTGGCATCTTTAGGACTTCCCGGACTTAGCGGTTTCGTTGCAGAAATGACAATTTTCGTCGGAGCGTTCCAGCATCCTGAACTCTTCTACCGGATTGTAACTATACTCGCTGTATCATCCATAGTTATTACCGCAGTATATATTCTGAGAGTGATAGCTATTCTATTACTCGGCCCGACTACAAATGAACATTTTGAACATCTGCCGGATGCAAAATGGTTTGAAAAGATCTCTGTTATATCACTAATAGGATCTGTAGCTGCTATTGGTCTTGCTCCATTCTGGTTATCATCAATGATCGGAACAAGCCTTCATCCGATTATTGAAAAAATATTAGCATTTAAACCCTTTTGAATTCTTTATTTATAAATGTTTTGGATAATATTATGATATGAGCTTAGGTACCTTTTTAATAATGCGTCATGAACTGCTGCTGATTGCTGCAGCTCTTTTAGTATTGATTGCTGAGATATTCTGGAATCCTGATAAAAAGAAAAGCATATCTCTTTTTTCAATAATCCTTCTCGGAGTAATAACGATCATAGGCTTCCTGCCTTCACCTTCAGGATCTCTCTTTGGAGGTATGTATATCTCATCGGGGACCAGGCTTCTTATGAAAAACATCCTGAATATAGGTGCTTTGCTTGTTTTCATACAGTCTGTTACATGGTTAAAAATGGAAGAGAATTCAGAAAAAATCAGCGAGTACTTCCTATTATTGCTCTCGACACTTGTCGGTATGAACTTCATGATTTCTGCAGGCCATTTTTTAATATTCTATATTGGAATTGAACTTGCTACAATTCCGATAGCTGCGCTTGCCGCATACGATCGCTATAAAAACAAATCTGCGGAAGCAGGTATTAAACTCATTCTGTCGTCTGCGTTATCATCAGGTATTCTTCTATATGGATTATCTATGATCTATGGAACCACAGGGACACTCTACTTCAGTGAGGTTGCTAAACTTTTCGGCAGTGCTGATCTCCAGATACTCGGCTTCATATTCTTTTTTGCAGGAATGGCATTTAAAATATCAATAGTTCCTTTCCACCTCTGGACAGCTGACGTTTATGAAGGCTCTCCGGTAAACATAACATCATATCTTTCTGTTATTTCCAAAGGAGCGGCTGTTTTTATTTTAATAATCATCCTCTATACTGTTTTCCCGGTTATAATAGCAACATGGCAGAAAACGATTTTTGTCACTTCTATACTTACCATGACTATTGGAAATTTGTTTGCCATCCGTCAAAAGAACCTGAAGCGATTCCTTGCATTTTCATCAATTTCCCAGGCCGGATATATCCTTTTAGGTATTATTGGCGGGAATCAGCTTGGAATGGCTTCAGTGATCTATTATATCCTGGTCTATATCTTTTCAAATCTGGGCGCTTTTGGGGTCGTTATTGCAATATCAAATGCAACCGGAAAGGAAAATATTGATGATTATGATGGTCTTTATCAGACAAACCCTAAACTTAGTCTGATAATGACTCTTGCATTATTCTCTCTGGCAGGAATCCCCCCAGTAGCAGGTTTTTTCGGAAAATTCTTCTTGTTCACGGCAGCTGCGCAAAAAGGGTTCTTTCTTCTTGTATTTATCGCGGTTCTGAATACAATCATTTCATTATTCTATTACCTCCTGGTAGTAAAGGCTATGTTTATTAACAAAAACGAAAACCCTGTTATTAAGTTTAAAAGTGATTTTGCTACACGGTTTGCTTTGGGAATATGTGTGGCCGGTATAGTTGTAACAGGGTTTGCGAGTATAATTTTTGAAGCGATCAGAAATTTAAGTTTCGGAATCTGATATAATTGTAGGCATAATGAGTTTAACTTTTAACCACAAAGAACACAAAGAAGGCGACCCCCTGTCCACTTCGCGGACTTCCCCCTGAAGGGGGACTAATTCGGATACATTTAGTAAATTAGCCCCCCTTTAGGGTGGTTGGGGGGCAAAAAGGTAATTGGTAAAAAATAAAAGCCATGGCAATAAATAATGCAAAACATATTATAGGAGAGATTGATGGTATCCGCTGTACCATTATTGAAACTAATGCCACACTCGAACGGAGTGCATTCCTGAGCGATCTCCTGAGTTTCAATAAACTGGAAGTAAAAGAGATGAAAGAAGAATCAACTGTTCCAGGGCAAGAAGCAAAATATACAATTGGTATTACAGATTTGATCTTTAATCCGGTTTTCGCTATATATGAGCGCCAATTGAAAACCAGGGAAGGAGCTTTTGTAACTCCCGGTTACTGGAAGGAGGAATGCATAGAATGTGATCCACGATACTGGATGAGGAGAAAAAAAGCTAAGAAACCAGCCAATGATTGACCTTATACCTCGATCAGAACAAAAATAATAAACCGGAGATTAAGCTTCCATCATGGGAAAAGATTACGCAGGCAAAACAATATTGATTGCCGAAGATGAACAATCGAATTTTGACTTTCTAAAAATTCTGCTAACCAGAATGAAATTCAATGTCCTTTGGGCTAAAGATGGCCGTGAAGCTGTTGATCTCTGTGAAACTGAGCCATCGATTAACCTCGTATTAATGGATATTAAGATGCCTTTGCTAAACGGGTATGAAGCAACCAGGATTATAAAAACAAAAAGACCTGAGCTTCCGATTATCGCACAAACAGCATACGCTATGGTATCTGACAAACTGGAAGCTGATAAAGCTGGTTGTAATGGATATTTATCCAAACCTATTCGGATTAACCAATTAATTGAACTCCTGGAAAATTATCTGTAAATAGTTGGGAATAGACGCAGTTGTTCTCTATCATTTTTGAAATTACATGCTGTCATCATTCCAGATTTTCCAGGCTTTTTCAGCCTGAGAATGCAGCATTTTGATCCCGCTTATTATCACACATCCCTGCTCCGCTCCCATTTTTAGAAAAGAGGTAAGTTCCGGATTATAAATAAGATCAAATAAAATGTGTTTGCCGGTCAGATTCTTATAGTTTATATCGGGCTTACTCTCAATATTGGGGAACATTCCAAGTGGAGTTGTATTGATTATGAGTTGTGTCCGCTCAATAACTCCGGAATCGATATCAGAATAAACCAAATTACCGGCTTTTTTTTCTCTTGAAACCAGATCGATTTTTATTCCGAATGTGTTCAGTACATGACAAACTGCTCTTGAGCTACCACCGGTTCCAAGAACAAGGGCATTCCTGATTCTGTCACTGATAAACGGGAGGAGCGTATCTCTGATTCCGGTTACGTCGCTGTTATAACCATATAGTTTTATCCGATTGTTTTCTCTATGGATCTTCATCACATTAACTGCACCAATTTCTTCAGCTTCAGGTTCAATAACGTCGAGAAAACTGATAATTTCTGACTTATACGGGATGGTGATATTTAGTCCGCACAGTTCATTATCGGAATCAATTAATTTCCTGAATTCATCGAGGCTTTTTAAAGGATAGTTCTCATAAGAACAATCACTTATTTGCTCAGAAAAAAATTTTTCTGTAAAGTATTTTTTCGAAAAAGAATGACCTAGAGGAAATCCAATGAGACCAAATTTTCTCATTTTCAGAGGGTTAATATTTAAGACATATGAATTACAAAATCTTCAGACTACTGTTTCAATTCGTCAGGGAGAAACTGAAAAAATGTGTCTCCGCGAAGTCCGAGCCTAAGCGATTCGAGGGGAATGATCTCGTTTGGTGCAATGTTTCCGAGGTTGACATTTGCCCCAAAATGCTTTATGAACCATGCTTGCTGGGATTTTAAAGGAGCTTCCCAGATTACATTTTCAAGTTTGACATGTTCACTAATTGCGCTGATTATCTCATTATTAATAGAGCCATCCTCATTATATATTCCGGTAGTGCCCGATTCGCGTGCTTCAGCTATTACCTTAACTGATCCGGCAAGTAATTCGGCTCTCATCAATGCTACCCACTCATCGGGAGAGTATACAACGTCCTTTTTTTTGGAGCCTACTTCCGAGATCACCGTGCCTCTTTCAGCAAGCTTGTTTATATACTCGAGTTTTCTTTTATGCTCAATGTCGTAAGAGCCGTCAGATACTTCAACCAGTTCTATTTCGTTTTTATCAAGAAAATCAACAAACTCTTTGAACATATTTCTGACAATGAATGCTTCAAACAGAGTCCCTCCAAAATATGGTATAGTGCCTGCTTTCTTATAAATTGCGATTTTGGTTTCAAACCCGGGGGTAATGAGCGATGTGCCAAAACCAAGTTTTACAAAATCGGTGTACTCACTTCCAACGGACATAAAGTCTTCTGCTTCCCTTATACTTAGTCCTTTATCCATTACCATAGTGACACCTGAATTTCTTGGCTTTGCCGGCCTTTCGGGTATAAACGGAAGAAGCTTCATCATATGTAAGTAATTTTAATAAAAATCAATGGAGGTTGTTACTCTCGAGAAGCTTTTTTATCTTCCTTGTAAAGAGTTTACGTGGAAAAATATCCTCAAACTCAGAAAATAGTTCTTTGTCGAGGTTTAAAGCGATTGAAAGGTGGCGATGAGCTTTTTCAGCGTTCCCGGAATGCAGGTAAAATGAAGCCAGCAAATAGTTGATACCAGGAACATCTCCGGTAACTTTGTAGGCATGTTCAAGGTAAGGAAGTGCTTTTGCTGCAAGTCCGTCTTTCAGAATGATAGTCCCCAGATCAGCCCATACTTCATCATAATAGGAATCGAGTTTAAGAGCTTCCCTGAAACATCTTAAAGCTGCCTTTTTCTCACCTTTGGAATAATGTGCTTTACCAAGAAGGTACCAGATTTCAGGATTTTCGTCATCGAGACGAACAGCTTTTCTGAAGAAGATCAGACTATCGTCTGTATTTCCGGTATTTAGTGCAATTACCCCCAGACCGAACCATGGATCAGCAAATTCAGGGGCAAGCTCAATAGCTTCCTGATAATATTTACGCGCCATGATAACCTCGCCGATTTTTTCATAACATTCTGCCAGATAGGTCATAGCTTCGAAGCTCTCCGGCTCATTTTCAAGATATTCATGATATACAGGAATGGCATCGGAATATCTTTCAAGGTTGCTCAGAATATTCCCTTTGTTGAAGACGGCGAAAGTGTTCTGGGAATTAATTGCAAGTGCAAAATCATAAGCTTCCATAGCTTTATCATACGACTCAAGCTTATTATAAATAATTCCCAGATTATACCAGGCGCTGTCAGAAAATGGCTCCTCTTCAAGATATTTAAGATAGTATTTTATGCTGTTCTCATACTCCTCGATCTTTTCGTATGCGTAAGCCATATCATAAAGATGAGCCTTAAATTCAGGTTCCATCTCAATCAGCTTTTCCATATAAGGGATAAGCTGCTCATAATAATTAAGGTTTTGCAGGACTGAAGTAATAGCAAAAAGAATATTTTCAACATCTTCAGTATCGAGGGTAAGTGAAAAATCAAACATTTTTTTTGCTCCCTGAATATCGCCAAGCATTCCGTAAGCAGTGCCTTTAGCTATAAATATTTCATGATTGCCTGGTTCAATGCTTTCAAGTTTCTTGAGTAACCTCAATGCTTCAACCGCTCTTCCTTTGTCAAGAAGCACCCTGGCTTTCCTTAATTGTATTGAAACTGAATTGGGATGCTGTTCACTTGCTAATGTTGCAGCTTCAAAGGCTTTTATTGAGTTATTGCTCTCAATATAATAATCAATAATTGTCTCAAATTCAATAACATCGAAGAAATAATTTTCATTATTTTTCTTCATTCTCTCAAACTTCTGCACTGCATGCTTCACCTCTTCCTCGTAGGAAAACCCGAACTTATCATCTTCCATGGCTCACAAAAATATGCTTACAAAATTAATACTATTTTTAACAAGGATGTTTCAACAGATACTCAATTATCAACATTTTAACATTTTTTTAACCATTTGAAAAACAGATGACTATAATTAAAATGCACTTATTGGCATTTTTTTTAACATGCCGACGCAACCTGTAGAACAAAATTGTCATCTATTACTTGTAAAACAGATATATTTTAAAAAATTATACCCTATTTACCCTAGAATTAACCTAAATTCTACCTTCGAAGAACCGGGCGACCTCCCGGTTTTTCATTTTATATTAATATATTTGTATTGATATATTCCTTAATAAATATCTGCATGAATAAATCAGGATTTATCAATTTTGCGACAGTTGTATTTAGTGCTTTTCTCATTTCAACTTGTTTTACTGACTGTAAAAAAACTGAAAATCCCATTAAATATCCCAAGGGTACATTTCCCGATACGGTTATTAATATAGCGGACATTAACTCTCCATATGATGATTATAACATTGGATTGTACCAGATTGGCGAAACCCTTCCTATAATATTCTCGAGCAACAGGAAAAGCTCAGGAGGACAATTTGATCTTGAACAGGGGAGTATTTCATATTTATTTGATCAGACTACAGGAGTTTTTGGATTTGGATCTAAAATGACTTCTGATCCATTCCTTACCAGACTGATAGGTAAAGCTGTAACCTCCGGAAATGATTTCGGACCATACAGATTATTCAGTATGGTGGATGGATTTGAATATCTTTTGCTGGCTTCCGCAAATGCAGCAGGAAATCTCGACCTGTACTATCTTAAAAACCAGCCGGTATCTGGCAATGAAATCCCACAGGTATCGGGACCCTATCCTATTAAACTCATGAATACAGGATCAGATGATGCATATATCTGTTTTAATTTTGGCCAGGATACGGCCTATTTTGGATCAAACAAGGACGGTAACTTTGACATTTTTATGCTGAAAAAGCCGGCAGATAAGGATCTTACTTCATGGTTTAATCTTGATTATGCATTACCTGTAAAGGCCGATAGCATTAATAGCGATTATGACGATAAATGTCCGTTCATATATAAAAAAATAATGGTTTTTACATCCAACCGGCCCGGGGGACTCGGTGGATATGACCTTTATTATTCGATTTTAAAAAATGGAAAATGGGGCTCTCCCATTAATTTTGGTCCGCGTATAAATACCTCCTATGATGAATACAGGCCGGTAATTGGCGCCGATGCTGATTTCACAAATAAGTATCTTATGTTTTCGTCTAACAGACCCGGAGGCAAGGGAGGTTTCGACCTCTATTTCACGGGAGTGGATTTTTCTTCAAAATAGTTAAGGCTTCCGGAATCAAAACCTCAATCTCTTTTTGCTGCAACCAGAGTGTTACGCAAGAGTGAGACTCTCGTCATCGGTCCGACACCTCCTGGCACCGGTGTTATGAAAGAACATTTGGGAGCTACTTTCTCGAAATCTACATCTCCTACAAGCCTGAATCCCGATTTGGTCTCAGAACTGATGATCCTTGTCGCACCTACATCTATAACAACTGCGCCTTCTTTTACCATGTCGGCTTTAACGAAGCCGGGAGATCCGATTGCCGCAATAATTATATCAGCCTGACTGACAATATTCTTTATGTTTTTTGTACGGCTATGGACCACAGTGACAGTTGCATCCATTCCCTTCTGCGAAAGCAGAATGCTCACAGGTCGTCCGACTATATTACTCCGGCCAATAACAACACAGTTTTTACCCGATGTTTCGATGCCATATCTTTTTATGAGTTCAACTATTCCGTATGGCGTGGCCGGAAGATACCCTGAAAGGCCGATAACCATCTTACCGATATTTACCGGGTGAAAACCGTCGGCATCCTTTGCCGGATCTATAGCTTCAATTACCTTATTTTCTGACATCTGATCAGGTAATGGCAACTGGACAATAAAACCGTCAATATCCTGATCATTATTTAGTTCTGCAATTTTTGACAGTAAAACGGCTTCTGAAATATCACTTCCGTATCTGATCAGAGTCGACTTGAAGCCAACCTCCTCACAATCCTTAACTTTGTTTGCAACATATGTTTCGCTTGAACCATTGTTACCGACCAGTATCGCGGCAAGATGAGGAATTTTTTTACCAGCAGTCTTTAGTTTTGCCACTTCCTCAGCAATTTCTTTCCTGATTTCAGAGGCTACCTTCTTACCATCAATAATCTTATACATGTCAAATATTATTTTTTGCCCATGAGTCTTGCCACATTTCCTCCTTTTGTCATCATCTTCATCATCCGTTTTGTCTCATCAAACTGCTTCAGAAGCTTATTCACTTCCTGAACGCTAGTTCCGCTTCCAGAGGCAATTCGTTTCCGCCTGCTGCCATTAAGAACGACAGGATTGGTCCGTTCTTCAGGGGTCATGCTTCTGATTATCGCTTCAATACCTTTGAATGCATTGTCATCAATATCAAGATCTTTAACGGCTTTCCCTACTCCAGGGATCATTGCCATAAGGTCTTTAACATTCCCCATCTTTTTTATCTGCTGAATCTGAGTTATGAAGTCATTAAAATCGAACTGGTCTTTTGAAATCCTCTTCTGAAGTTTTCTCGCCTCTTCCGAGTCGTATTGCTCCTGAGCTTTTTCAACAAGAGAAACAATATCACCCATTCCCAGGATTCTGTCGGCCATTCTTTCCGGGTAGAATATATCAATAGCCTCCATCTTCTCACCGGAACTTACAAATTTTATTGGTTTGTTGACTACTGATTTGATCGAAAGTGCTGCCCCTCCCCGTGTGTCTCCATCGAGCTTCGTCAGGACGACTCCGTCAAAATCAAGCCGTTCGTTGAATTCCCTGGCAGTATTTACCGCATCCTGACCAGTCATTGAATCAACTACGAAAAGTATCTCATTTGGATTTACTGCGTCCTTTACAGATGAAATCTCCTTCATCATCTCCTCATCGATGGCCAATCGACCGGCAGTATCAATAATTACAAGATCATACCCACTCTTTTTTGCTTCTTTAACAGCATTTCGGGCAATTGCAATGGGGTTTATATTTCCATCTTCAGTGTAAACCGGCACTTCGATCTGCGAACCGATTATTTTTAATTGTTCAATAGCAGCAGGACGGTATACATCACATGCAACAAGCAACGGGTTTTTTCCCCTTTTGCTTTTTACCCATTTTGCAAGCTTACCGCTGAAAGTTGTTTTTCCTGAACCCTGAAGTCCGGCGATAAGTATGATTGACGGATTGATTTTAATGTTAATATCGGTTTTGTCTCCACCCATCAGGTCAACCAGTTCATCATGAACGATCTTAACCATCATTTGCGACGGGTTGACCGAATTAAGAACCTCCTGTCCTATTGCTTTCTGCTTGACAGTATCGGTGAATTGTTTTGCGATTTTAAAGTTAACATCCGCATCAAGCAAGGCTCTGCGAACTTCCTTAAGTGTTTCAGCAATATTTATCTCAGAAATTCTGCCCTGTCCTTTTAATAGCTTAAAGGATTTCTCCAGCCTTTCACTTAAATTTTCAAACATATACTTTTCGAATAAATAATTTTATTAATATTTTATGCCCCCTGGCCGCTTCGCGGACATCCCCCTAAAGGGGGAATGGGGGGCTTACATCCTCTCCGGCATTTCAATACCCAACAGCCACATGCCCGTATATATAATTTCACTTGTCACCTTTGATAACGCCAACCTGAAATTTCTTATTTCTTCATCAGCTTCTCCCAAAATAGAAAAATCGTGATAAAACTGGTTATATTCCCGCGAAAGATCGTAGCAATAATTTGCAATTAAAGCCGGACTATAACCCAATGCGGCTGCAGAGACCGTTTCAGAGAATTTACGAAGTAATTTTATTAATTCAATTTCTTTAGGACCTGTTTTTGTACCTGAAAATGATACATGTTCTGTATTAATTCCCAACTGCTCTGCCTTCCGGAATACTGATTTTATCCTTGTATACGTGTATTGAATAAATGGTCCGGTATTTCCATTGAAATCAATAGATTCTGAAGGATTAAATGTCATATTTTTCTTTGGGTCCACCTTTAGTATATAATACTTCAAGGCTCCTAACCCTATTTTACGGAATATATCTTCCTTTTCATCATCTGAAAAATCAGAAAGCTTACCTAGCTCAAGCGAGACTTCCCTGGCTGTCATCTGCATCTCTTCGATGAGGTCATCCGCGTCAACAATTGTTCCTTCGCGAGATTTCATTCTTCCTTCAGGAAGTTCAACCATCCCATAGGAAAAATGGATCAGTCCATCGGCCCATTTATAGCCTATTCTTTTCAGAATCGCTTTCAGAACCTGGAAATGATAGTTTTGCTCATTCCCTACTACATAAATACACTTGTTAAAATTATAGTCATTATATCTGCCTACCGCTGTTCCCAGATCCTGAGTCATATAAACTGCTGTTCCGTCAGAGCGGAGAAGAAGTTTCTGGTCCATTCCTTCGGGAGTGAGATCAGCCCAGATAGAGCTATCTTCATTTTGATAAAGAAACTTATCTTTTAATGCTTCGAGTACAATATCTTTCCCTACTTTATATGTATCTGATTCGTAATAGATCTTATCAAAATCAACTCCAAGCTTTTTATATGTCTCATCAAATCCGGCATATACCCAGGAGTTCATCATCTTCCATAACGAATAGACTTCTTTATCACCTGCTTCCCATTTCAGTAACATCTCTCTGGTTTCTTTCATGAGCGATGCTGAATTTTTTGCTTCCGCCTCTTCCATTCCCTCATTTATCAGCTTCTCAATCTGAATCTTATAATTCTTCTCAAATAAAACATAATATTTGCCAACCAGATGATCTCCCTTCATACCTGATGACTCAGGAGTTTCTCCGTTTCCGAATTTTTGCCAGGCAAGCATCGATTTACAGATATGTATGCCACGGTCATTTACAATATTTGTTTTTATTACTTTGTGCCCGCAACCGGAAAGTATCCGGTAGAGAGAATAACCAAGCAGGTTATTCCTTATATGCCCGAGGTGTAAAGGCTTATTTGTGTTTGGTGAAGAGTATTCTACCAGAATTATTTCCGGATCTGAAACCTGACAATTTTCCAGATGGCTTTTTTCAGCTGACAGTTTTCTGAAATATTCAACCCACCAGGTGTCGGATATTTCCAGGTTCAGGAATCCTTTAATTACGTTAAAACCTGAAACTGCCGGGAAATTTTCAGTGAGATATTTTCCGATTGTTTCACCGGTCTTTTCGGGTGTATTTTTTGAGAAACGAAGAAGCGGAAAGACAACCAGTGTAAAGTCCCCTTTAAAATCTTTTCTTGTTTCCTGAATCTGGATCAGGTCATCCTTAACTTCGCTATTGTAGATAATTTTAACAGCTTCTTTTACCTTTTCTTTAAGAACAATCTCCATTTTTTCCTTAACAAATTTCAGGTTGCAAAGATAGCATTTTAATATAGTGATTTCCAAGAAACCATGTCAAAAAGGGCTTCTCGCAGTACTCAGTCTGATTAACTTGTTTATGCCAAACTAGTGAATTATTTGACAACTGCCCTTTTCTTTTTGATAAGAAAAATGCAATAATTAAAAACTTATTATATTTTTGAATATGATTTTTGTGTAACTTTATAATCAATAATAGATTAAAAGGTGGAGTTGAAAAATTTATTTATCGAACCGACTGCCAAGACACCCCAGGTTGATCTCAATTATCCTTCAGGTGAGCTTATCATGTCAGGAAAGTCAATCCCGGAGAATGCAGCAATTATTTATGAAGCCGTGCTCAGGTGGGTTACCGAATATATCAAAAACCCAAGACCCACCACAAACCTGCGTCTCAATCTTGAATACTTCAATACAGCCTCTGCGATATGGCTGGCGAAGATTGTACAGACACTAGGTTCAATCAAGGATAGTGAGTACACCCTGATGATACACCTCTACTTCAATATTGAGGATTATGATAACATGGAAGCTGAAGATCTCAAAGATGAACTTCACCCCATCATCCATATGATAGGAGTTCCTACAGTAAGCCTCGGAATCAAAATCTACGGCACTGATGACAGAGGAGAGATTATTAAGGAGTCGATGGTGCTTATTTAATTTACCTGCCTAACTTTTATTCAATAACTATTATTTCTTCAATTTTTTGGCATAACTTTATTTCGCCAATTAATTGTAATAGTCATGCAAACAGTATTCATTGCTTTGCTATCAATACTTACTATCATGGAAACATTTTCCCAAAGTATTACAACTGACAGACAGCCGTTTGCAGCAGGAAGATTTTATCCGGCTGATAAAGAAACACTCACTAAAGATCTTTCCCTTCTTTTCGAAAACTGCAAAAAATCATCAGAGAATTGGAATGTAAGGGCAATAATCAGTCCCCACGCGGGCTATCAGTTTTCCGGGAAAATTGCAGCTTCTGCATTTTCTGCTATACCAAGGAATTCGGCATATAAAAATATCTTTATTATCGGTTCAAGTCATGTAATGTATTTTGATGGTGCATCAGTCTATAATTGCGGTGATTATATTACTCCTCTGGGAAAAGTTCCTGTAAACAAAGAAATAGCCAACAAGCTTATTTCCGGAAATAAGGTATTCCAGTTTCCAATAAATGCACATTTACAGGAACACAGTATCGAGAATCAAATACCTTTTATCCAGTATTACTTTAAAGATATGCCGCCCATTGTCCCGATAATCATTGGTACAGATGATGAGAATTCAATAAAGAAAATTGCTGAGGCCCTCAGACCATGGTTCACTCCTGAGAATCTTTTTATTATCAGCAGCGACTTCTCACATTATCCTCCATATAAGGATGCAGTCGAGAATGACAAGGTTACAGCAATGAGCTTAGTGTCGGGAAATCCAAAGAATTTTCTTAATACTCTCAGCAAAAACAATGCTAAACGAATCCCTGGGCTTGTTACAAGCATGTGTGGCTGGACATCAGGACTTACGCTACTGTATCTGGCGGAAGGAGATAAAAAACTTGAGATCAAACTTATTGATTATTGTAATTCCGGTGATTCACCAAGTGGAGGCAAAGATGAAGTGGTTGGATATAATGCACTTATAATGATCGATAATAATCAAAATACAGGATCTGTCAAAGAATCTGATAATAGTTTTTCTTTCTCAGACAAAGAAAAAAAACAACTTTTTGACATAGCGAAAGGCAGCATTCAGTCAAAGCTCCATGATAACAAAAATTTTGTTATTGATGAAAAATCAATTACTGAGAATCTCAAAAAACCAATGGGGGCATTTGTAACTTTAAAAATAAATGGTGCTTTAAGAGGTTGCATTGGGAGGTTTATTTCTTCCGAACCACTTTACTCAGTAGTAAAGGAATCTGCAATATCCTCAGCATTTGAAGATCCACGTTTTTCTCCTCTTACTAAAGATGAATATAAAAATACCGACATTGAGATAACAGTACTTGGTCCTCTGAAAAAGATCAATAATATAAAGGAGATTGTTCTGGGCAAGCATGGGATATATATCAAAAAAGACAACAGGGCTGGTACTATGCTTCCGCAGGTCGCTATTGAGAACCATTGGACTGTTGAGGAGTTTCTTGGATTTACCTCGAGAGATAAAGCAGGTTTAGGATGGGACGGATGGAAAGACGCAGAGATATTTATCTACGAAGGGGTTGTTCTTGAAGAGACTAAGTAATGAAGGGACTTAGAGACTAAGAGACAATAGATTCAAACTGATTACTCCAGCCAATTTAAGTACTTTAGGCACTTTAGACACTCTAGTCACACATATATGTATCATGTACTAAGCACTGGATTTACTGCAATACTATTATATTTAATCAGTTACTTTTTCTATAGAATCGGGTACTACTCACAACAACTACACAGAAAATTCTGGAATTCAATATTAGCAGTAGCTTTTATTGTAACAGCGATAGCCGGTGTATTTCTCGCGCTTCAGGTTAACTATAAATGGAACATTCCCTTTGTAAAAGTTGTACTTAAGTGGCATGTGGAATTTGGAATAGGAATGGCAATCACCGGGCTGTTCCATCTTATCTGGCATCTGAACTATTACGCGAATTTTTTTTCTAAGACAGCGTGGAAACCTGCTAAACCTGAGTTACAAAAGCTTACATCAGCCGAAATTAAAAGCAACCTGTTCATTATAGGGTTTGTGAGCTCTTCCATTCAATTCTTATTTATGAGAGAGATATTGAATGTTACAGGAGGATATGAGCTTATTACCGGTTCATTTCTTGGTTCGTGGCTTATAGGATCAGCAATTGGATCGGCGATGGCCGGAAAATCAGCCTTAAATGACATACGAAAGATAAATCTTGTTTTTTCTTTCAGCCCTTTAATTTCCCTGCTCCTGATGTTATTTCTGTCAAGGGTATTTTTAAGTCCGGGTGAAACTCCTTCATTTCTGATAGCGATAATCTATACCTTCATTGTGCTCCTGCCGTTTTGCCTGGTATCCGGATTTACTTTCATCAAATTAATTACTCTGGCAGGTTCGGAAAATAACATTGTTCCGGGAAAATCATTTTCTATCGAAACTACAGGTGGTATCATTGCAGGAGTTGTAATCACCCTGTTAACTTCCGGAATTATCAGCACCTACAAATTACTTATACTGATATTACTGCTTTCGGTGGATTATGTATTGACGACTTACTATATCAAAAGTACGAAAATCAAGATCCAGGTTAGAACTTTCATGGCAGTAATGGGAGTCCTTACAATTTTTCTTAACCCCGATTTACTCTTCAGGCAGATTTTGTTGCCAGGTATTAAGGTGACAGGAACTAAGGACACACCGTATGGTAACATAACACAAGGCAAATATAAAGGTGAAGAGAGTCTGTATTACAATCAAAGGCTGATCTCCTATAACAATGATGCTACTGAAAGAGAAGAGGACATACATTATGCTATGCTTCAGTGTGAGTCACCCGAAAAAGTAATAATGATCTCCGGATCACCTCAATCTCATATTCCTGAAATCTTAAAATACCCTGTAAGCAGGATCATCTATATTGAAAGAGATCCGGCCCTGATTAAATATGTAACTTCCCTGGACGACAAATTTCCCGGCAAGGTGGATATTGTGAACAGGGATGCCTACAGATATATCAGGAATTCAACTGAATCATTCGATGCCATTATTCTACTTATTCCTCCTCCGTCTACTTTACTTCTGAACAGATATTACACAAGCGAATTTTTCTCTCTGGTAAAACAAAGGCTTAAACCCGATGGAATTTTTATGTGCTCACCCGGACCCGGAGACAATTACTTCAATAAAGAATCATTACATCTATATTCATCTGTCTATAACAGCCTGGCATCCAGCTTCAAGAATGTAAAACCCGTAGTTGGCAATAAACTTTATTTCATTGCTTCCGATAAACCAATTTCCTTATCATTCTGCCAGCTGGCAGAGAAAAGGCAGATTAAAAACATCTACGTTTGCGCTGATTTTCTTGACGATGATCTTATAACAAAGAAGTCGGATGAAGTAAATGCTTTGATAGACCATGGAATAAAACAAAACAGATCAGCTTTCCCGGTTGCATGTTTGCACTCCCAATCCTACCAGTTCAGCAAAAACCTTGGTGAGAAGATACCTGCAATAGTTCTATTGTTTATTGTCTTCGCGCTACCTGTTACTACAATAAAAAGGAGAAATATGCTGATGTATTTCAGTGCCGCAGCGCTGGCAGGGTTTGAGATTATAGTTCTTTTGAGTCTTCAGATAATGGTTGGCAATATGTATCAGCTGACCGGGCTGATAATTGCAGGGCTGATGACAGGTCTTGCCGTCGGATCGGGAATTAAAATCAGTTGGCTTAATACTATTTCATTGGTAAACAAAGTTATCTTGCTGTTATTATTCTATGTATTTTTTGGACTGATTTATAATTATATGATAGAACTGAAAAGTGGCTTCCTGTCAGTCATGATAATAATAATTTCAGGTTTTGTGCCTGCATTATTTACCGGACACATCTTTCGAGAACTTACAAACAGGAAAGAAGGAATAATAGCATCACCCGGAATATACAGCGCTGATCTTGCAGGTTCCGCCTTTGGTTTTATCTTTATTTCCGGATTTGCAGTTCCTGTTTTAGGGATTCAGGTTTCAGTATTTTTATTGGCAGCGCTGATCTTTGGAGGGATTCTGTTTGGAACAATTAGGAACAAATTGTAGTTTTAGCTATGGTATTAAGCTCTGCTTATTTGAACTTATAAATATTAATTTACCTCTTTTCCTCCCGCTTGGCGGGATGATTAATTTCGACTCCTGCCTCCCTGGGGGAAGGCTGGGAAGGGGGTTATAAACAAAGAAGTGTTATCGTGTAGTTGGATAATTAATATTAGTGTTATATGCGCAATAAAAAATTTGATCTAAGCAAACGTGATTTCCTGAAGAAATCCCTGACTTTATCAGCGGGTTTGATGTGTTTCCCATGCCGGTCGGTTTTTTCAGGAATATCATCTGACGAACAAGTCATAAATAAAAAGATAGCTATGTTTCAGGAGGAAACTGCTAGGGGAATTATGTGCAGGATCTGTCCAAATGAATGCGTTCTCAAAGAGGGTGAATTAAGCAAATGCAATAACCGGATTGTACACGATTCAAAGTTATATACAATGGCATTTGGTGACCCATGCACGGTAAATGTCGACCCGGTTGAAAAGAAACCGCTATATCATTTCCTTCCCGGATCAAAAGCATTTTCAATTGCAACTGCCGGATGCAATCTTGTTTGTCTTAATTGCCAGAACTGGACGATATCTCAAACCAGTCCCGACAAAACCAGAAACTTCGATCTGATGCCAGGAAAGGTGATTGAGGAATGTGTCAAAAACGGGTGCAGCTCTATAGCATATACATATTCCGAGCCAGTTACTTTTTATGAATATGTTTTCGAGACTGCGACACTTGCAAGGAAATCAGGGGTAAAAAACATCTTCAAATCAAACGGGTACATAAATACCGAACCACTGAAAAAGATCTGCACCGTTATTGATGCAGCCAATATTGATCTAAAGGCCTTCAGCGAAAGCACATATCTGAAGTTAACCGGAGGAAAACTACAGCCTGTACTTGATTCCCTTAAGACTTTCAAAGATTCGGGTGTATGGCTTGAAATAACCAATCTGATTGTTCCTGACTGGACTGATAATCTGGATGATATAGGGAAAATGTGTAAATGGTTGAGCGATAATGGTTTTAAAAACACTCCTTTACATTTCAGCAGGTTCTACCCTATTCATAAACTTGAACAATTGCCTCCAACACCTGTTGAAATACTTAACAGTGCTTATCGGATAGCAACAGAAGAAGGTTTAAAATATGTGTATACCGGAAATGCCCCTGGAAATGAAATCTCCGATACGAAATGCCCCTCATGTAACACAACTGTTGTAGGAAGACAAGGCTACCGTATTACAACAAATATCATTAAAGGAGGGAAATGCAGTAAATGCGGAACAAAGATTGAAGGTATATGGAATTGAAGAATATTTTCGGTTATATCGATTAAATCAATTACCCCCTTACCGAGGGTGTGTTTAAAAAGTCAACACAACCAGCATCAAAACCTTTTCCCCTTGGGGGAAAATGAAAGGGGGTAAAAAATAAAAAATATTTTCTCTGTCTTAAATTTTCAAATATAAGAAAAGCAGGAACTGGACTTTGAAACAAGAATAAATTTGTTACCAGACTTATAATAAATGAAACAAGCTGAAGCTAAGGAAAGGATAGATACTCTCCGAAAGGAAATTGAAGAACATAACAATGAATATTATGTTTTAAATCAGCCTTCAATTTCAGATTTTGAGTATGATATCCTGTTAAATGAACTCGATACTCTTGAGAAAAAATTCCCTGAATTTCAAAGTGAGAACTCGCCTACAAGCAGGGTTGGCAGCGATATTACCAAAGAGTTTGAACAGTATGAACATGTTTACCCTATGCTGTCCCTCGGAAATACTTACAATGAAGATGAGCTCAGGGAATTTGACAACAGGATTTGCAAAACAATATCACAACCAATTGAATATGTTTGTGAATCAAAGTTTGACGGGGCATCAATCAGTATAATCTATAAAAAAGGTTTACTCTTCAGGGCAATAACGCGCGGGGATGGGACAAAAGGTGACGATGTGACTCTGAATGTAAAAACAATCAGAAACATCCCTTTAAAAATTACCGGCAAAGAGATACCATCTGAATTTGTTATAAGGGGAGAAATACTTATGCCAAGGGCTGTATTTAACAGGCTGAATGATGAGAGAATAAAGGCGGAAGTAACCCCGTTTGCAAACCCCAGAAATGCTGCAGCAGGAACTCTTAAGCTACTTGATCCGAGAATTGTGGCTTCAAGATCACTCGATTGTATGGTCTATTTCCTTCTTGCTGAAGAGCTGCCTCATGACAACCATTTCGATAATCTTAAAGAGGCTGCAGGATGGGGCTTCAATGTAGCTGACAGCATAAGATTATGCAAAAACATTGATGAAGTGTTACAGTTTATTGCTTTTTGGGAAACAGAGCGCAAAAACCTTCCTTACGATACTGATGGTGTAGTTATAAAAGTAAACTCACTTGCACAACAGAAGGAACTTGGATCTACAGCCAAATCTCCGCGCTGGGCTATCGCATATAAATATAAGGCTGAAGAAGCAACCACGAGGTTGTTGTCTGTCACATTCCAGGTCGGCAGGACCGGTAACGTGACTCCTGTTGCGAATCTGGAACCTGTTATTCTCTCCGGTTCCACAGTCAGGCGCGCGACTCTGCATAATGAGGACCAGATTGCCCTTTTAGATCTACACATCAACGATATGGTCTATGTTGAAAAAGGGGGAGAAATAATACCTAAAATAGTTGGGGTTGATCATTCATACCGAAATGATAAAAGCAGAAAGATTGTCTTTATTTCCAATTGTCCGGAGTGTGGAACTGCACTTTTTAAAAATGAGGGTGAAGCAAATCACTATTGTCCAAACTATCTTCATTGTCCACCACAGATTAAAGGCAGAATTGAGCATTTTATAAGCCGGAAGGCAATGGATATTGACGGATTAGGGGAAGAAACTGTAGATCTGCTTTTCAATAATAACCTTATACGAAACATATCTGATCTTTACAACTTACGTATTGAACAGCTGATACCTCTGGAACGCATGGGTGAAAAGTCAGCTGCCAATATTCTGAAAAGCATCAGAAAGTCAATTGATACGCCATACGCCAGGGTGCTATTTGCCCTTGGTATCAGGCATGTTGGAGAAACAGTAGCAAAAACTTTATCAGGAAGATTCAGAACAATTGATGACCTGATCAATGCTGATGCTGAACAATTGACAAGTGTCAATGAAATCGGACCTAAAATAGCGGCAAGTATAGTTGCTTATTTTTCCGACAGAGATAATCTTGAAGTGATTGACAGGCTAAAATCAGAAGGCATAAGGTTCAGTGATGAAAATGAAGCAATGCAGACCGGCAATTCACTGGAGGGTAAAACAATAGTAATATCAGGAGTTTTCCAAAAACACAGTCGTGACGAATATATAGAAATGATTGAAAAAAACGGAGGTAAAAATACAACTTCAATTTCAGGAAATACCTCCTTTATCCTTGCCGGAGAGAATATGGGTCCGTCAAAATTAGAAAAAGCTGAAAATCTCAAAATTCCACTCAAGAGTGAGGAAGATTTTCTTAAAGAAATTGGTGAAGAATAATATATGCTCACCAATGATTTTAACAAAAAACTGTTAGGTTTGTAAAATGGAATTATTTAAAAAAATCAGGATTAGAATTGGAGATGCTATCCTCAAAAATAAGATAGCCGGAACAAAGAGAAAAATGCATTATTCGAACTTAAGCGATGTTAAAAATATAGGGATTGTATGGGATGCTTCAAAGATTGATGAATTTGCATGCTTATCGCGGTTTTATCAGAAAATGCAGGAGAGTAAAACTGATGTTAAAATAATGGGGTATTATTCCGGAAAAAACCTTCCAAATCAATTTACTGCAGTAAGATATCTTTCCATTATAAAAAATGAAGAACTTAATTTTTTCTATCATCCGGTTTCAAACGACACAAATAAATTTGTCAACAACAAGTTTGACGTCCTTATTGATATAAACTTCGAAAAACTTTTACCTCTTCAATATATTTCATCATTATCAAATGCCGGCTTCAAGGTTGGCCTGTTTGAATCTGAAACTGGAAACACTCCCTTCGACTTAATGATGGATTTGAAAAGTCCCGTTAACATCGAAGATTACCTGAATCAGGTAGTTCACTATCTTGAAATGATAAATTCAGGAACTGTTAATTAAGTTGATCAAGAATGAAGGACATGAAAAAATTCAGAGGCACCGGGGTTGCAATAGTAACGCCTTTTAAAAATGATTCAAGCATTGATTTTGCTGCATTGGGACGTGTTGTAAATCATGTGATCAACGGTGGTGTAAACTATATAGTCGTAATGGGGACGACCGGAGAGTCGTCCACGCTTACCAAAGACGAGAAAAAGGCAATTCTCTCCTATGTAGCAGAGGTAACCGATAATCGTGTTCCGATTGTAACAGGTATTGGAGGAAACAATACACAAGAGGTAATAAACTGTGTCAGGCATTCGAATCTTACCGGTGTTGATGGAATTTTATCTGTGGCACCGTACTATAATAAACCGAACCAGAGAGGATTAATTCAGCATTTCAAGGCTATTGCAACCTGCAGTCCCATTCCTGTAATATTATATAATGTCCCGGGAAGAACCTGCAGTAATATAACATCTGAGACGTGTATTGAGCTTGCAAACGAATGCGAAAACATTGTTGGCATAAAAGAAGCATCAGGCGATATAGCTCAAATTATGAGGATAATAAAAGCCAAACCTGATAATTTCAGTGTTATATCAGGTGATGATATGATGACTATTCCTATTATTGCTGCAGGTGGTTCGGGCGTCATTTCTGTTCTTGCAAATGCCTTCCCTGTTGCAACCAGCGATCTCGTTTCAAATGCACTGAAAAGCAATTTCAAATCGGCACGTGAAATTCAGCTCCGTTTTCTTGAAATGATTGAACTCCTTTTTATAGATGGCAACCCAGCCGGCGTAAAGGCTATGCTGAGCATAATGAATATCTGCCAGAATACTCTGAGGCTCCCACTGGTGCCTGTCAACAGAACGATCTATACAAGGATTCAGAAAGCAATTGAAGAAGTGAACAAAATCTGATCAGGCATTAACATTTGCATCCTGGAGACCTCCATGCTGCAATCCATGACAATTTTTGTATTTCTTCCCACTGCCGCAAGGACAAGGGTCATTTCTGCCTACCTTCTTATCAACCCGCACTGGTTCGGTTTTTTGATTCCTGTCCTGTCCGCCGCCGCCCGTGCTGCTGTATTGAGAAAAATCGCTTTTCGATGTTCTCAAACTGCTCATATCAACCTGACGTCTTCTCTGAGCTTCCTTAACCTGTTCAGGGTCTTGTGTAGGAATATGACCTTTCATGAGAGTGCTCACAACATCCTTGTTTACTTTAGTGAGCATTGTTTTAAAAAGCTCAAAGGATTCGAATTTATATATCAGCAATGGATCTTTCTGTTCATAAGTAGCATTCTGAACCGATTGTTTCAGTTCATCCATTTCTCTCAGGTGTTCTTTCCATGCATCATCGATGGTTGCCAGAACAACTGTTTTTTCATAAGCTTTAGCAAGTTCTTTCCCTTCAGATTCAGCTGTTGCTTTAAGGTTTGTGACAACCTGATAGACCTTTACTCCATCTGAAATAGGGACAACCACATTTTCATAAACATGAGACATGCGGTCATACACATCTTTTAGTACAGGGTAAGCCTGCGCCGAAATTGATTCAACTTTCCTTTTATAAGTGTCAAGTACTTTTGTATAGACAAAATCGGTTACATCCCTGGAGCTGGATTTTTTGAACTCCTGATCAGGAACTGGAGAATCCATTGAAAATGACCGGATCAGATCAAAATCAAATCCCTCAAAATCTCCATCTTCATGATAAACCTCGACCAGGTTTTCAGTAACATCAAACATCATATTCGCGATGTCTACCGTTAATCTTTCACCCAGAAGAGCATGCCGTCTTTTCTTGTAAATAACCTCCCTCTGGGAGTTCATTACATCATCATATTCAAGAAGCCTTTTTCTGATCCCGAAGTTATTCTCTTCAACTTTTTTCTGTGCACGTTCTATTGATTTAGTGATCATTGAATGTTGAATCATCTCACCATCTTTCAGGCCGAGTTTATCCATAATACCTGCAATTCTTTCGGAACCGAAGAGTCTCATAAGCTCATCTTCAAGAGAGACAAAGAACTGTGAAGAACCAGGATCCCCCTGTCTTCCTGAACGTCCTCTCAACTGGCGGTCAACCCTTCTCGATTCATGTCTCTCTGTCCCGATAATGGCAAGACCTCCAGCCTTACGTACATCTTCTGTAAGCTTTATATCTGTACCACGTCCTGCCATGTTTGTTGCAATTGTAATAGTTCCGGTTTTACCTGCTTCAGCAACAATCTCTGCTTCTCTCTGATGCAATTTTGCATTCAGAACATTATGCTTAAGACCTTTCATCTTCAGCATCCTGCTTAGTAATTCAGATATCTCTACCGAAGTTGTACCAACGAGAACGGGTCGTCCCTGACGGTTCATCTCAGCAATCTCATCTATTACAGCGTTATATTTTTCTCTTTTGGTTTTATATACCAGATCTTCCCTGTCCGATCTTATTACCGGTCTGTTTGTCGGAATAACAACAACATCGAGTTTATAAATATTCCAGAGCTCACCTGCTTCAGTTTCAGCAGTACCTGTCATCCCGGCCAGCTTATGATACATCCTGAAATAATTCTGCAGTGTTATTGTGGCGTATGTTTGGGTAGCTTCTTCCACCTTAACATTTTCCTTTGCCTCAATTGCCTGATGAAGACCGTCAGAATACCTTCGCCCTTCGAGAACCCTTCCGGTTTGTTCATCGACAATTTTCACCTTGTTATCGACTACAATATATTCAGTGTCGCGGTCAAAAAGCGTCCAGGCTTTAAGCAGCTGTGTCATCGTATGAACTCGTTCCGACTTCACTGAATAGTCCTGAAGAAGCTCATCCTTTATCTTAAGTTTCTCACGGTCAGAGAGATCGGATTTTTCAATATCTGCAATCTTCGACCCTACATCAGGAAGAATAAAGAAGCTGACATCTTCCACAGAGTCTGAAATAAGGTCAAGGCCATTTTCTGTGAGTTCAATGGAGTTAGCCTTTTCATCAATAATAAAGAATAGAGCATCTGTTGCTTTGGGCATTTCCTTGCTGTTGTTCTGCATATAGAAATTCTCGGTTTTGAGAAGCAGCGACTTATTACCCTCTTCACTCAGGTATTTAATAAGTGCATTATTCTTGGGAAGACCCTTATATGCCCTCAGGAGAAGAAGACCTCCTTCTTCATTCTTATTATCAGCAATAAGTTTTTTAGCGTCAGCAATAATCTGGGTAACGAGTTTTTTCTGTGCTGATACCAGTTTGTCAACTTTTGGTTTCAGTTCATCGAATTGCTGAGTGTCGCTTTTGGCAGTGGGTCCTGAAATAATAAGTGGAGTACGTGCATCATCAATCAATACCGAGTCGACTTCATCAACGATTGCATAATGATGCTTACGCTGAACAAGATCTTCGGGATTAATTGCCATATTATCCCTCAGGTAGTCAAAACCAAATTCATTATTAGTCCCGAAAGTTATATCGGCATTATAAGCCTTACGTCTATCCTGTGAATTCGGCTGGTGCTTATCGATACAATCCACAGTCAGTCCATGGAATTCATATATCGGCCCCATCCACTCAGAGTCGCGTTTAGAAAGATAATCGTTAACCGTAACAATATGCACACCTCTTCCGGCAAGAGCATTAAGGAAAACAGGAAGAGTAGCAACAACTGTTTTTCCTTCACCGGTACCCATCTCCGCAATTTTCCCCTTATGCAAAGCCACGCCTCCGATAAGCTGAACATCATAATGAACCATGTCCCAGGTGATCTCGTTGCCCCCGGCAATCCACTTATTACTCCAGAGAGCTTTATCATCATTAATGGTTATGCTTTCTCTTGTGGCAGCCAGATCTCTGTCATATTGTCGTGCTGTGACTTCCAGCACTGAATTTTCCTTAAATCTTTTTGCAGTTTCTTTAACAATGGCAAAAGCTCTAGGAACCAACTGATCGAGAGTTACTTCAAGTTTTTCATTGATTTGTTTTTCAATTTTGTCTATATCATTATAAATCTCTTCCTTAAGGTATACATCTTCCTCGGCTTCTGCTTTTTCCCTGAGTGATCTGATCTCATTTTCATCATTTTCAACACTTTTAGTTATTTCCTGCCTGAGTTCTTCGGTCCTGTCTCTTAATTGATCGTTTGATAAACCCTGTATCTTTTCAAATTCGATGTGGATCTTATCTATATAAGGATTTATTTCCTTCAAATCTCTTTCATATTTATTACCCAGAAAAAGGCCCAATACATTATTTATAATGCTCATTTTAAGGTGTTTTACAGTTTTTTTTAATATCCAGCAAAATTAGCTTTATTTTCCAATAAAGAATTCCAAAAAACCAATTTATGCAAAAACCCCGCCATTCTCGCGGGGTTTTACTTTTTATTTCATAAGACTATACTTTATTGTTTTTATTCCGTCATCCAGGTACAAGACAATAATATACAATCCGGCCGGATATGCAGAAATATCAGCCAGATTTTCAGAGGTTCCTGAAGTTCCTGAATTAATCAGACAAATTCCGGCAGAATTGAAGATACTGTAATGCAATGGTTTATAATTCACTACGCCGCTAATGTCAGTACTTATTTTTATAAGCCCCTTTCCCGGATTAGGATAAATTGTAACAGGATGATTAGCCATTTCTGTTACAGCATCAACAAGAGGGCTGATATTCAAATCCTCAATCACCCATCCCCAACCATTGGCAAACGGATCGGAGAATAGCCTGAATCTCAATAATAAAGTATCCCCTGCTGAAATATTGTCAGATGCATGATACAGGAAAGCATGTTTATGAAGCATTGATTCGGTACCGACAAATGTCGAATTATCCCCTACAATGCTGCTATTATAAGCTGACTCCCACGATGTATATAACCTGCTGTCATAACCATCTATAAGACCAAACCATGTCTTGCCAAAGTTCTTTGATCCTTCAACAATTACATAATCAAAAAAATCAGCTGAGCCGAAAACTGATCCGGCAGCTCCCGGTTCTACGAGGACAATCTCATTGAAGCTGACCAGCATACCTGATTCATTAAATTTCAGGGGATGTCTTAAGATTGAAGTGTATTGAATGTTTTTGTTGTTGTCCTCCGGACTCTCATAAGGATGTTTTGAATTCAATCCAAACTTACTGAAGCCGGCAGGCTTTGAAATATCAAATCCATTATTAAAGAAGTCAGGTGCAGCGTCAGAAAAATCTGAAGAATATTTCGTAAGTGTTGAAGTGATTTCTTCGATTTTGGTCACGAAAAATCCTGTTTTGGGCAATACCCCTACATTCGGAATTAAAGCTGTATCAACTGCAAATATTTTGTATTCAATGGAATCATGACCTTTTAATGCTAAGCTTCTGGCATTTAAAGCAGTACTGTAAGTATCATTCTGCCCTTTATTCATACGGTAAAATGCAGAAGGGCCATTATTCACCCTGAATTCAACATAGACAGAGTCTATGCCCAGATTATCAGTTACTGTGGCTGTATACTTTAAGGAATCAACCTTCTGTAAATAGTATGCAGCCGGAGTATGCGAAATAACCGGTTTAACCGTATCTGTTCCGATAAAAACATGGTACCGGTTATTTTTAAAAGCAGAAAAATCCTTATATGCTGAAGGTGATCTGTATGTCCTTTGAAAAAAATCCTCAACAAAGAAATAATACTGAAGCTCCGAGTTATATTTAGAGATCGGGATAGAAGTATTATAAGTGTCATTTGAATTCGGGGATGTAAGATAGAGAGAATCGTGAGTGAGAAAGTTATCAAAAGAGTAAACAACCCCTATCTTATTATGATTATAGATTGTATCTGATTTGATATCGACTGAAAGTGAAATCTGTGACAGATGAGCCTCTGTGTCTCCGGTTGGTGTATGGATTATCCTTGTATTTATCCATCCGAGATCTCCGAGTATGGAAAATGTGAATTTCCCCGGGTCATGAATTGCTTCTCCCAGATCAATAAAAGGAGTCATAAGTGAATTTATACGGAGAGTGGCCGATTCATCCAGATGAGAAATACTTGATCCTGCATCCCATGTTGCAGGTGCGTATAGTTTTGCTCTTAAATTTGTATAATTATTTGATTGTGTATATTTTTTAAGTAACGGACCATTGAAATAAAGCTGATTTCCAATAAGCTGGCTCCCGAGGGCAGTAGAAGAATTATTAAATTTCAAAGTATCTGTCAATCTGTTTCCGTCATAAGTCTCAACAAATGTATCATAGATCATTGGTATAGAATTGATTCCGTATGAGCCCAGAGTACCATCTGATGAAAAGCTGTCAAAAAAACCCAGTCCATGGCAGATCTCATGAATTACAACAGTTACCAGATCGTACTTCGTAACCGGTGTTTGTCCGTCAGTGCCAAGATACCAGTTTATAGAGCTGTTAACTGCCAGTGTAATATCACCCTGCAAATCATCGTTCAGGCTTTTACCTGCTATCTTTTCAGCAAGTGCGACAGGGTAGTATGAAAGAGGATTCAGGGCATTTATGACAGGTCCTCCGACATAACCTGTAATTGTTGATTGTGCCAGTACGCCTGATGTGGAAATTCTCTCCCAGCTCGCATTAATAGTGCACTTTGTATCGGCCGGAAGCATTGCTTTCAGTATCGAAGTTGCATATTCCATAGCAGCTTTTGCCTGTGCAGAAAAACCAGAATAATAAACAGTTATTGATCCACCGAGTTTTGATCCGCCTTTTCTGAAAAATGCATCAGGAGGAGGAATATAAAACTTGTTTACTTTGTTCCCGGCATAACAAACTCCCGTAACAGATGAATTCTTTATCAGATCCTGAGCCATTAAAGGCAGAACCGAACTAAAAACAAGTAACCAGGTTAATAATGAAAAGAGTTTCTTCATGGATTAACTCCGGCATTAACTGCAGGTTTTCTCAAACTCACAATATCCCTGTCGAATTCGTACATATTGTTTTTACCTACAAGACGAAGTTTGTCAAGCACCATTCTTACCGAAGCCTCTTCTTCAACCTGCTCCATCACAAACCATTGAAGAAAATTATGAGTATTAAAGTCCTTCTCGTCGAGGGTCAGTGCAACGATTTCGTTAATACTCGCAGTAACAAACTCTTCATGTTTCAATACTTCCTTAAAAACTTCCTCGACACTTTTAAAATCGGCAGCAGGCTTTTTCAGAGCAGGCATAATTGCTTTTCCGCCTCTTTCATTTATGTACTTAATAAACTTAAGCATGTGAATTCTTTCTTCATCTGATTGAGTATACATCCATGCTGCTACTCCACTTAAGCCATTGTTTTCTGCCCATGATGCCATGGCAAGATAAAGATTAGCAGAAAAGCCTTCTCTTTCTACCTGCCGGTTACAGATATCCTCAATTTTTTTCTTTAACATATGAATAAGTTTTAATGGGTTATTATAATAACATCAACTTCAATTATGTTGTTCATTCTCTAATAACTGCTCTATCTTAGCAATAAGGTCATTAATTGAAAAAGGCTTTGAATAAATTGCATCTGCACCTAGTGCTTTTGCCAGATTCAGATAACTTCCCGGGCCTACTTTGCCACCGCCTGATATAGCTATAATCTTAATCGAGGGCTTTAATTCCCTGAGTTTAATGACTACCTTAAGTCCGTCTTCCTCCGGCATTATCAGATCAGTTACAACAAGATCGGTAATTAAGGGTTTAAAATGAGTGATTGCAGCTTTGCCATTTTCGGCTTCAAGAACTGTAAAATTCCTTCTTAGTAGAGACATTTTTAACATTTCTCTCAGCTCTTTATCATCCTCAACGATCAGTATTCCTGGCATTTTATAAGTTTTAGGTTTAGTTTTATCTTAATAATTCCTGAATTGCGTTCCTTATTTCTTTCAGAGAAACAGGTTTTGTCAATTGTTGATTTATAATCCCCGAATTTAACAATTTTTCATCTGATTCATCCTGGATCGGATCTGATAAGAGTATACAAGGCGTGAGAATATTCTGACTCCTGAATATTCCCACAAGGTCTTCAGGCTTTATCTGTTTTGAATCGCTCATATATATAACCATATCAGGCCGCTCCCTTATGTTTGTCATAACTTTTACAAAATTCCTGCCATCTGATATGAAAATAAGTTCATAACCTGCGCTTTCCAGAGCCAGTGACAAAATCCTCGATTCATACTTATTTCCTGTGATGAACAATATCCTTTTCCTGCTGACTTTTTTAGTTGTATCAATAGAGTATATCTTAGATACAGGAAGATAAACATTAAAGACAGAACCTTTCTCCTTCTTGCTCGATACAACAATCTCTCCTTCCATCTCTGTTATAATTCCATGTATGACCGATAAACCAAGACCAGTACCTTTTCCTACTTCACGGGTTGTAAAGAACGGTTCAAAGATTCTTCCAATAAGCGATGGTTCCATTCCTTCTCCCGTATCTTTGAAAGTCAGCAACACATACTCATCTGCAACAATATCTTTGTTGAGCTCGTGCTGTACAAACTCCCTTTTTACAACCGAGATTTTTACAGATAACGTACCGCCATTTTCTTCCATAGCCTGGATAGCGTTAGTCATCAGGTTTAAGAAAACCCTGAATAATTGTGTGGGATCGGCAAGTACATTGACATTCACTTTTGGAATCCTGCTTTTCAGGAATATGTTGGAAGGAATTGATGATTTTACGAATCCTATAGTCTCCTTAAGAACTTCCGACACATTTATAAGGACTTTTTCCTGTTCAACATGCCTGCTAAATGTAAGTATTTGGTTTGTAATAGATTGAGCTTTTTTTACAGCTCCCTGAATCTTTACTACCTTGTCAGAAAGATCTGAATCTCTCGGAAGATCCTCATGCAACATTTCCGAGTATCCCGAAATAGTAGCAAGAATATTATTAAAATCGTGTGCTATTCCACCTGCAAGTGACCCAATTGTCTCAAGCTTCTGAGCCTGCAGCAGACGAGTTTCCAGCATCAGTTCCCGTGAGCAATCTTCAACTGCAAAGTCAATGTACGCGGGCGTTCCGGATCCGTTCACAGCCAGGAAACCGCTTATCCGGCAAGGTACCTCTTTCCCAAAGCGGTTTTTCAGATAGACTCTTCCAAAATTTTTGGTATGGCTGTCAGTCAGCTGATCAATTTGCAGATCAAAAAGATCTTCTTCCTGATAAAAGCTCTTAAAATTCATGTTTATAATTGACAGCACATCATGATAATCAGCAATCATTAAAAAAGCTTCATTGGCGTGTAATATTTTCCCTGCAGGATCACATCTCAGGAAACCTATAGGAAGGTTAGATTCAAACTTCCTCAGCTCCTCTTCTTTCTCTTTGACAGCCTGCCTGGTAGTCTTCAGATCATCAATATCAAATGTTTCAGCCAGCAGATGAGTAATCGTGCCCGATTCAACCGAAAGCGGTCTGAAAACTACTTCGAAATGCCGTTTCCCCGACTGCGGCGTAATAAAAGTTGCTTCATACTGCACTGTTTTTCCCGAAAAGCAAAGGTCTACATTTCTTTTAATTGCATTATGAAAAGCATCTCTTCCCCACACATCCTGAAGTGATTTTCCAAGAATAGCATCAAGGACTAGCTTATGAGCTGTACAGAAAGTGGAATTAACTTTTTCATAAACATAGTCCCTGTTGATTATAGTTATCATCGACCTGGAATGGTTAATGATCTGGTCAGAAATATCCTTCTCTTTTGTCAGGTATTTCAGATAATCGTTACCGTCAGATATTTCAAGTTTCCTTTTCAATTAGTTAGTTTTAATTAGTAATGGCTATGGAGGGAATAAAGTCTATGTATAGTTCCCCATTGATTTTCTCCGTTTACCCCGGTAAATAAATTGATTTTCAAGCATCATCTTATGTTATATCAAGATTAAAAGTTTTCTTCATCTCTTTAAGAATAGGATATTTGTTAATGAGATAATTTAGCTTTTGTTCGTCGGAATACAATATATCATTTGTTTCTGAAAGGTCTACTGTTGTTTCAATATCTATATCAGAAAGAATGAACTTACTCTCCAGAAAGCTGATTAGCTTTGGCTTGTAATTTAATATAAATGTATCTTTTTGTGCGGCATTGCTCAGATGGATCTTTATAGTCTGATCATTTTCCAACTCAGGCCTTATCGATTTAAACATACTTACGATCCGTGTCCCATCTCCTTTAAGCTGGTTGGTAAATTCCTGCCATGCAATTTCGAAGGACTTTGGAGTGAATTCCTCTTTAGGTTTTAAATGAACTTCTGGTTCATTCAGAACTGATTTCTCCATGATCTTCTCTTCCTGTTTTGTGTCTTCAGAGATGAGATTTTTTATTGAGAAGGTTTTGGATGGCTTATCAATAACCGGAATATGTTTCCCCGATGTCGAATCTTCAACAATAACTTTTTTGTCATCGATTCTGGAATCCTGCCGTATTATCTCCGATTTTGAAGGAAGAGGAAGATCAACTTCCTGTTTTATCAGCTGATGGGGATCAGACTTTTTTTTTTCTGAAGGCTCCTCTGCTTCATTCATTAATCTGCACATCCTGATGAGTGAAAGCTCTATATGTAACCGTGGATTCTTGCTGCCTTTATAAGCAAGATCACAATTATTGCCAATTTCTAAAGCTTTGAAAAGAAAATCAACCGGACACTTCCCGGTCTGCCCGAAATATCTTTTTTTGATAGCCGGTGTCGCTTCAAGCAGGCGCAGGGTAGACTCATCTTTGCTTACCAGCAGATCGCGGAGGTGACTGTTGAGTCCGGAGATAAAATTATGACCATCAAATCCTTTCTCCAGAACTTCATTAAAGGTTAACAAAACAGAGGAGACATCACCAGCCAGGGCAGCATCAACACTTTGAAAGTAATATTCATAATCGAGAACATTTAGATTCTCTATGACGTCCTTATAAGTGATATTTTTCCCGCTGAGACTTACTATCTGATCAAAAATTGATAAGGCGTCGCGCAGGGCTCCATCAGCTTTCTGTGCAATTATGTGAAGTGCTTCTTCTGCAGCAGTTATTCCTTCATTCCTGGCCACATACATCAAACGGCCAACTATATCTTCAATCCTGATCCTGTTAAAATCAAATATCTGGCATCTCGACAGAATAGTTGGAATAATTTTATGCTTTTCTGTAGTGGCTAAAATAAATATAGCATGAGAAGGCGGTTCTTCGAGAGTTTTCAGGAAAGCATTGAAAGCTGATGAAGATAACATGTGAACTTCATCAATAATATATATGCTGTATTTTCCGATCTGTGGAGGAATCCTTACCTGGTCATTAAGAGACCTGATATCTTCGACCTTATTATTGGAAGCAGCATCAAGTTCATGTATATTAAATGATCTCAGTGAATTGAATGAAAGGCAGGATTCGCATTCATCGCATGCTTCAAGGTTTTCACCCAGATTGCTGCAGTTAATTGTTTTTGCAAAGATTCTGGCGCATGTAGTTTTCCCCACCCCCCTCGGTCCGCAAAACAGGTAAGCCTGTGCAAGATGGTTGTTTTTAATAGCACTTTTCAGCGTATTTGTGATAGAATCCTGACCAATAACCATATCAAAACTTGCAGGCCGGTATTTCCTTGCTGAAACAATGAAGTTTTCCATAAATTACTGACTCTCGTTTTTCAAAAATCGTGAAACACAAATATAGTTAAAAAGGCTCCCATGTAAAGCGACTCTTTATAAATACATGGCATTAGTTAATAAAATGCTGAAAGGCGCAATGGCACAGAGGCTTTTTGCCCCCCTTCCCTCCTAAGGGGGGGGTAATACATCATTGAACCTATTCAACTAAATGGTTCAGGATTAATCCCCCTTTAGGGGGAAGGCCGCGAAGCAGACAGGGGGCCGCATTCTTTGTGTGCTATGTGGTTAAAAAGACTTTTCAACAACTCCCTTTTCAAATTGGTTATCATTTTCCGTTTTTTTTCGTCAAATAATTTTTGATTAAACCAAAATAGTCGTACTTTTGCGAGCCAAAATCATTAAACTAATAAACAATTAATTACTATGTTGAATCAGTACGAAACCGTTTTCATTGCAACTCCCGTTTTATCTGAGAACCAGATGAAGGAAGCGGTACAGAAATTCAAGAAGGTCATCACCGATAACAGTGGTGAGATCGTTCATGAAGAGAACTGGGGTCTAAAGAAACTGGCCTATCCTATCCAGAAAAAGTCCACAGGCTTTTACTACCTGGTTGAATTTAAAGGTGCAGGCGATCTAATCGAAAAACTTGAAATCCAATATCGAAGAGATGAAAGGATTATCAGATTTTTAACTTTCAGGATGGAAAAATTTGCCGTCGAATATGCAGAGAAGAAGAGAAAACAGAAAGAATCAGGTAAATCGAAGGAGGAATAAGATATGGCACAGAATGAATCGGAAATCAGATATTTGACTCCACCAACTGTTGAGATCAAGAAAAAGAAATACTGCAGGTTTAAGAAGAACAGGATCCGCTATATCGATTATAAAGATCCGGAATTTCTAAAAAAGTTTCTGAATGACCAGGGTAAGATTCTGCCTCGCAGAATTACAGGTACTTCACTTAAATATCAGAGGAAAGTGGCAAAAGCCGTTAAAAGAGCCAGACACATTGCTCTTCTTCCTTATGTTACTGACCTTTTAAAATAAGGAGGACACAATATGGAAATTATATTAATACAGGACGTCAATAAGCTAGGCCAGAAGGACGATTTAGTTAACGTAAAAGCCGGATATGGGAGAAATTTTCTTATCCCCAGAGGTTATGCCGTAGCGGCAACATCATCTTCAAAGAAGATGCATACTGAAAACCTGAGGCAAAGAGCTCACAAGGAAGAAAAAATTAGAATTGCAGCGCAGGAAATGGCCGGCAAAATGGCTGGTTTAAAAATTATCGTTGGTGCAAAAACCAGTACTTCAGGAAAAATCTTTGGCTCTGTAAACACTATCCAGATAGCTGAATCACTGAAAGAAAAAGGATTTGATATTGACCGCAAAAACATTACACTTCCCGAAGATCAGATAAAGGAAGTCGGAAATTACAAAGCTGTAATAAAATTACACAGGGATGTAAAAGTTGAGGTTGAATTTGAGATCCAGGGAGAATAAAATATCCCGGTAATATATACATGTAGAGACGCCCAAGTTGGGCGTCTCTATTTTTTAGTACGAATCATGGAAATCTTTTCTGCGCTCGTATTTGAGATCTCCCAGTACAGCAGCTTTAACTCTTATCAAAAAGCTCCAGCTCTGTAAATTACCATTGGGTACCCAGTTAAGATTCATTTCCCAGCAATGCAGGTCGCGGGTAATACCAATATTTGTCATAGTTATCTTCTTGGCATTGAAATCGTATCCGCTCTGGAAGGTAGCCGACATCTTTTTGGTTATTGTAACACTTCCCTGGAATGAAACAGCCTGTTCAATAACTGATTTTGTAAGTGTCGGAGTATATGAAAGATGATAACTCAATCCCAATGTCCATGGAACATTAAAAACCGGGTAACCATACTCATCTTTTGGCCCGGCTATTCCCGGAGTCTGTTGTTTCTGAGCATCCTGGGTAGGTATTCCGGTATTAATCTGGGTTCCCTGATAACCATTATTCTGCGACATATTGTTGCCAGGTTTGCTCTTGTCCTTATTTTTCTTGAGCAAATCACTCAGACTTAAATCGACACTGGTGCTGAAATTGGTGAGTCTCATAAGCTTATGTTTTTGATCAAATAAGAATTCACCGATTGCTGCTCCAGTCTTCTCGTTAGTTCCGTAAAGTGAAAAACTGCTGCTGGCGTTTATATTTACATTATTCATAAGTGTAGTCCTGAACTGCATCGCTATGGGAGCCCATTTTATTGAATCGGCGAAAATGTTATATGCAGTAGTGACACCAAAATTATCGATCAGTTTTATCTTCTTTGGTTTTCCTGTTGTATCATTTCTGTCAAAGACTTTTGCCTCCACAATATTAACCAGACTTAATGAAATATTTCCGCTTTTTTGGGCAAGTGAAGGTGTTCCATAAATATTCCCATCAAATACTGAATAAAGACCCTGGAATCTGTAGGGTAACGGGACTTGCTCCTGTCTGTACATTTTTGAACTCAGCCCCGCAAATGACGGTGTAAAGCTGAAACTTACTGCCGGTTTGATTACATGCCGGATTGACTGTAGTCGTGAATCAGGACTTTTTTCACTAAAATCGTATAAACCAAATATCTGTGGGTTAAAGCTTGCACTGAATGTAGGATTCACTGCCTGACCATAAAAAAATCCGTGCAAAGTATCAATAACTGTAACAGGCCTGGCTCCATTGACTCCTGGTACATAGGTCCTCATTATTTTCTGCGTGTACAAAACACCGGAATAAGTCAATGATGGGGACATGGAGAATGGAATTTTTTTGAAAGGATTTATCTGTAAACTCAGGGGTATATCCTGCTTGAATCCGTTCCTCATGTTTTTCCAGACTGCAGAAGTAAACAACAGGGAGTCTTTGGTTGATATTTTATTGTCCATTGCTGCTGAATAAGATAGTTGAATTTCCTCCCACCATTTTGATGTTCCGGAACTGTTTTTCGATTTAAAAGGATAAATCCTGCTCATACTAAAGGTGGCTTGGGGAAGGTCGAGATTAACTGATTTGTCGCTGATATTCTGCATGTGATTTGCACTTATAGCAAAATTGAACGGGGTGCCATCCCATGACTTTGAATAGCTTATACTCGATTGTCGTGTAGTAGTAACATGATCATTAATATTATAACTATTGCTTTGATCATAGCCACTGGAACTCATACGTACGCTTGCCGAGAATCTTGAACCCGGCGAAGATTTTGGGTCCTGTGTAAAGAGCCAGCCTAAACTGTAATTAGGTGTCTTCAAGTAATCCTCAAGTCCCTGGTGCCCTGTTACATTATTTGCATAACTAAACGAAAAGTTACCACTGTATTTATAGAGTTTTTTATAGTCAGTTTGCACATTTCCTAACCACGAACCGTTAGCCCAAAGACTACCCTTTACTGTAAGATCAATATAGTCATTTATTGCAAAATAATATCCTCCGTCAGTCAGGGCAAACCCGCGTACGCGCTCCTCACCATATCGGGGAATAATCAGTCCGGATGCCGCCTTTTTGGTCTGGATTGGGAAAAAACCAAAAGGAATTGCCAGAGGCAGGGGTATTCCTTCAAGAACAAGATTTCCCGGACCGGAAATAATTTTTTTACCCGGATACACTCTTGCTTTTGGGAGGTTTATGTAAAAATGAGGAGTGTCTGCATCGCAGGTAGAATATGTGCTTCGCGATATATTGGAAGTTCCATCCTCAAGAAGTTTGGTAAAAGCGCTATGCAAAAGCCCAGCATCTTGTTTTGTTATAATATTCTTAATCAAGGCCTTACGTGTTTTAAAATTATAAGTAAGCTCATCTGATTCAAACTGATTGCTTCCCTCTTTAAAAGAGGGCTTACCACTTACCTTACCAGTTGTATCACGAATTCCGATTGCGAACAACAGATTCGTATTCATGTTTATTACAATCGAATCTGCTTTAATTTCAATATCACCATAGTCTATTACCGCATTCTTTATAAGGGTAAACCTTTTATTAATTATATCTCTTTTAATTACAGTTACAGCTTTGTAAGTAAGCTTTGAATCGATAGCACTTTTAGAAGCCTTGAGCACTTTCGTCGAAACTGTATCGGCTTTCAGTGAATCGTTCTTTATTATCAGGGTGTCTATTACCGCTCTGTCTTCCTGAGAGAACAAGGAAAAGGATTGGACCAACAGAAGGAACAATATAACTAACCGCTTTTGTTTAAAAAAATACAACTTAAATGCTATTTTTGTACAGTTTTTGTGCGATGCCGGGATGCCAGCGCAAAACTAATTAAAAAACATTAACGAAAAATGAGTACAGGAATTAAAAACGGGAAACATCATACCTTTAATATATATAAAGCAATATTGTTTTTTGTTTTTGTTGCTATTCCTGTATTATCGGCATCTACCTTAGGCGACACAACAGGAAGAGGCTGGATAATAGTTATTGATGCCGGCCACGGCGGAAAAGATTCAGGGGCTTTAGGCGCCATAAGCCGCGAAAGCGATATCAATCTGGCGATTGCTCTTAAAACCGGGGAATATATTCAACAGAATATCAAGAATGCAACTGTGATTTATACCAGAAAAAAAGATTCAACAGTTGAGCTGAGAGACAGACCGAAAATCGCGAATAAGGCAAATGCGGATCTCTTCATCTCCATTCATACCAATTCATCAAATTCAAAGCAGGTAAAAGGAGCTGAGACATGGATTATGGGTATTGCAAAAGACCAGGCGAATCTGGAGGTTGCAATGAATGAAAATGCTGTTATGTACCTTGAGGAGGACTATTCCACAAAATATGAAGGATTTAATCCCAAGTCCTCTGAATCATATATTGCATTCTCCCTGACACAGAAAGTTTTCCAGGATCAGAGTCGTGATCTGGCTGTAAAAATTCAGCAACAATTCAGGGAAAGGGTAAACAGAAATGACAGAGACGTTAAACAGGCCGGATTCTGGGTCCTATATAACACCAAGATGCCAAGTGTTCTGGTTGAAACCGGTTTTATAACTAATCGCGATGAAGAAAAATATCTCAATTCGAAGGAAGGACAGGATTATCTCGCATCTGCAATTTTCAGGGCGTGCAAGGACTACCTGAGTGATATTGACAGTAAAAGCGGTATCTCATGGAAAAAGAATTCTGAACAGGATAAGGATTCTGATCAGTACCTCATTCAGAATCAGACATCTGACACTATTGCAAAAATGAATCCTGAGACAAGTGAAATATTCTTTATGGTTCAGATTAGCAGTTCTGTCTCAAAAACTGAAATTAAGCCCGGGAATTTCAAGGGACTTAAAAATATTACCGAAATAAATACTAAAAATAGCTTCAAATACGCTGCAGGTAACTTCGCTGATTTTTCTGATGCTGTAAATTATAGAAAAAAAATAGAGGCATACTATCCTGATGCCTTCATAATTGCAGTAAAAGACAACAAAATATTACCTTTGCAGCAAGCTTTGGAACAAAAAAGAAAAACACAAAAAGACCAGTAGATGAAAAAGATCTCAAATGAAGTTAAAGTCGGAGCAAGTGCATTATTAACATTAGTGATTTTTATTTGGCTCTTTAGTTTTCTTAAGGGAAAAGACTTTTTGAAAAGCACAGCACTTTATTACGCGGTTTATGATAAGGTGGGTGGGCTTGCCGAATCCAGCCCGGTTGAAATAAACGGATATAAGGTTGGTGTTGTCAGATCGCTGGATTTTATTGATGCCACCAGTGGCAGGTTGCTGGTAGAATTCTCAGTAAATAAAAACTTTAAGCTACCTAAAAATACAGTTGCGGAAATCGTCCCGGTCTCTCTTCTGGGAGGTATGAAAGTACAGTTTGTATATGGGAAAGGACCCGGAACATATTCTGAAGGTGATACCATTCCGGGCAAGCTGGCCGAATCGCTTATGGATAAAATAGATACTGAAATATTACCTTTAAAGGAGAAGTTATCTAACCTCATTGTTGTAATCGATTCTGTACTGAGTTCGGTAGATGAAATCATGAATCCTGAATTTAAAAAGGACTTCAGAGGGACACTTTCACATCTTAATAAAACAACGGCCAGTCTCGACAAATCAATTGGATCTAAAGGAAAGGAGCTTGCGGCCACGCTTGATAATATCAATAAGTTCACAAACATGCTTTCTGACAATTCCGGAAAGTTGAACAAAACATTCAGTAATATTGAAACTATTACAGATACTCTGGCAGCAGCAAATATTTATGCTTCCGTTAACAACCTGAAGGCAAGTCTCGAAAAAGCTGCCTCGCTTATGGATAATCTCAACAAGGGAAAAGGCAGCGCAGGTAAGTTTCTTACAAATGACACACTTTATACAAATTTGTCAGGTAGTGTTGAGAGTTTAAATATGCTTTTAAAAGATATGAAGGCAAATCCAAAGAGATATGTCCATTTTTCAGTCTTCGGCAGAAAAAACACTCCTTCTAAATAAAATTATTCTAAAATTCAGATAATCTTGATCTTAAAATTTCAATCTTAATCTAGTGCAAAATAGTACTCATTTTATTCGCTTATTGTTGAATTTTGAGTAAGTACCCATAATGAATTGTATCACACGGACAAACCAGTACAAATAATGATATATATTTGATATTGTGTGACTTAACTAAATAAAAAAAAAATTCATTTATAAGTTGCTGATGGTTAAAAACATATACTTTTTTTGAGAAAGTCAAGTAAAAAAAATTTTTTTTATTAGTTTTTTTTTTACAAATATTGCTACCTGAAACGGTTTGATTCTAACCTTGAATTTTTAAAAAACCAATTTAAATGAATAAGTCACATAATGACGTATGGAATAACTGTCTGCAAATAATCAGAGACATAATTCCATCCATTAGTTACAAGACCTGGTTTGAACCGATAATTCCCCTGAAACTTGAAAACAATGTTTTGACCATTCAGGTACCAAGCCCGTTCTTTTATGAATATCTCGAAGAACAATATATTGATATTCTGAGGAAAACCCTCAGGCGGGAGATTGGAGCAGATGCCAAGCTTGAATATAATGTTGTTATGGAGAACACAAATTTTTCGGATGGTAAACCATATACTGTAAGATATCCCTCAAGAAATAAAACAGATCTTAATAACAAACCTGTTCAGGTCCCTTTCGATGTTACACAACCCTCAATAAAGAATCCATTCGTAATTCCAGGCATTAAAAAAGTACATTTTGATCCTAAACTTAATCCGGATTATAATTTCAGCAATTATGTAGAAGGAGAATGCAACAGGCTTGCTAGATCCGCCGGTATAGCCGTTGGCAATAACCCGGGAGGAACTGCATTCAATCCTCTTATGATATACGGAGATTCTGGTCTGGGAAAAACTCATTTGGCTCAGGCAATCGGTATTCTGGTTAAAGAGAAACATCCTGACAAGACTGTTCTTTATGTAAATGCAAATAAATTCCAGACACAGTTTGTTGAATCTGTCAGAAATAATAATAAGAATGATTTTCTTCATTTCTACCAGATGATTGATGTTCTCATCCTAGATGATGTTCATGAATTTGCAGGAAAAGAAAAGACACAGGACACTTTCTTTCATATATTCAACCATCTCCATCAGTCGGGAAAACAATTGATCCTGACATGCGACAGACCACCTGTCGAGCTTCAGGGAATGGAACAAAGACTTCTTTCCAGATTTAAATGGGGACTTCAGGCTGATCTTCAGCGTCCTGATTATGAGACACGGCTGGCGATTCTGAAGAAAAAAGCATATAATGACGGAATTGAGTTGCCCGATGAAATATTTGAATTTTTGGCTATTAACATATCAAACAATATAAGAGAACTGGAAGCAGTATTGATATCACTTTATGCCCAGTCAACGCTTAACAGAAAGGAAATCACACTCGATCTGGCCAGGCAGATGGTAGAAAAGCTGATCAGTACATCAAAACGAGAGATAACTATTGAATATATTCAAAAAATAGTATGCGATTATTATAAGATCCCGATTGATCTTATTCAGGGCAAGACAAGGAAAAGAGAGATTGTACAGGCACGTCAGGTATCGATGTATTTCTCTAAAAGTCTTACAAAAGCTTCACTTGCAAGTATCGGGTCACATATCGGAGGAAAAGACCACGCAACTGTTCTTCATGCATGCAAAACCGTAAATAATCTTATCGATACAGATAAACATTTCAGAAACCAGATAAATGAAATTGAGAAAAAATTAAAAGTTTAATAATGGATGCCAGGATTTTTGCTGAAAAATTTTATGAAAAGCATGGGAACAGGGTCGACAAACCTGTTCTTTTTTTCTCTCCTGGCAGAGTAAACCTTATTGGTGAACATACAGATTATAACGGAGGATTTGTTTTTCCATGTGCCTTGAACTATGGAACATATCTTTTAATCAGGAAAACTAAATCCAATACTTTAAAATTCAGTACAATAAATTTCAATGATGATTCAGAAGCCGAAATCAAAGGACTTTTTTTAAATACAACCAAGCGCTGGATAAACTATCCTCTTGGAGTAATTAATGAATTTATAAAGAGGGGAATTAAATTATCAGGACTGGAATTTCTTTATTACGGCGATGTGCCAAACGGGGCAGGTCTCTCCTCTTCAGCATCAATAGAGATGGTAACAGCTGTTGCACTGAATGAATTATTTAATGCAGCATTCGATACTCTTGATCTGGTAAAAATGAGTCAGAAAGCTGAAAATGAATTCGTTGGGATGAATTGTGGAATAATGGATCAGTTTGCTGTCGGTTTTGGTAAAAAAGACCATGCAATTTTTCTGAATTGCGATAAACTGTTTTTTGAAAATGTACCAATCGACCTGAATGATTGTTCCCTGATAATTACAAATACTAACAAAAGAAGGGGACTGACCGACTCAAAATATAATGAAAGGCGCAGTGAGTGCGATAAAGCAGTTGAATTACTTCAGATATATAAACCTATCCGCAACCTGAGTGAATTGAATACCGGAGAAATAAATATTCTGGAGAAATATATTAAAAATCAGGTCATCAGGAAAAGGGCAAAGCATGTTATAAGTGAGAATGGAAGGGTTGTGGAAGCTGTTAGGGTTTTGAAGGACAAAAATATAGTCCGGTTTGGACAACTCATGAATCAGTCACACGATTCACTTAAAGACGATTATGAAGTTACAGGCATTGAACTCGATACACTGGTATATGAAGGAAGGAAGCTTCCTGGTGTCATAGGTACCCGAATGACAGGAGCCGGATTCGGAGGATGTACAATCAGCATTGTTAAGAAAACCGACTCCGCCAAATTTATGACTGCTCTATCGGCAATCTATCAGAAAAAAACCGGTCTGGTGCCTGATTTCTATCAGCCTGAGATTGGTGACGGGGCGCGGAGAATAGAATCTTCGATCCCCTAAGGTAAATTCTTAATGCTCGCTGACTCCGCAGCAAGCAACGGAGAATGCGCTCGCGGGGATTCAAAAGCCAGGCTGATATTCCAATGTTTTTCATTTAAGTGGTATTTTTTTGCTTTTATTTTAGAGGCCAAAGGCAATGACCAGTAACATTTTCAGTAATAATTCGTACAAAAGTGAAATTGTAGTATGTAATATAAACTATACAAATCATTTAAAAAATGGTTAGATATGTTTAGACGTTTAAAGGACTGACAGATAATTGGGTCAATTTTTCTCGTTTGGATAAATAATTGTATATTTAGGGATGATTCTAAAGCGGATGCGGTAATGTCTAAAGGAATTAAAATACTGATTTATGGTTTTATTCTTGTAATGATTGTGATATTTACTGCCTGTGCTCCTGAAAAAAAGAATCCATATTACGAAAAAAGGAAAAAAAGTTCCGAGGTAAATGCAACACAACTTGGAAGAAACAGATATTATTTTTCGTCTGGTTATCAGAAAAAACTTAACAAGACATTTAAGGCGAAATAGGATTCCCTTCTTTTTATTTGTCGCACACAAAGCTTAAACCATCGTATGCTAACATTATTTCAGGAGGTAACTCTTTTGAAACTTCATTATGTAATCCCATCTGATGACTTATGTGCGTAATAAAAGCTTTTTTAGGTGATATCTCCCTGATAAGATCAATTGCCTCTCGAAGGCTGAAATGAGAAATATGCTTTTCTTTTCTGAGTGCATTTATAACCATGTACTTTACACCATAAAGTTTCTCTTTACTTTCCTCTGGCACATAATTTGCATCTGTTATATATGCAAAATTACCAATTCTGAACCCGTAAACAGGCAGTCTGTAATGGAATACCCGCACAGGTAAAATCTGCATCTTTTTGACATTAAATCCTTGTTCAGGAAGAGGATTTAGTCTCATTTTAGGAATCCCCGGATACTGGTATTCTGAAAATACGTAGGAATATTCTTTTTTAACCACTTTCTGAACTCTCTCCTCGCAATAAATATCAATTGCATCCTGACTTTTATAATTAAAAGCTCTTACATCATCCAATCCTGCAATATGATCTTTATGTTCATGGGTAAGAAGAATTGCATCAAGCCTTGAAACATGCTCGCTGAGCATCTGCTGCCGAAAGTCGGGACCGGCATCAATAACCACAGTAGTATCGTCTGTCTCAAGAAGAACAGAAGTCCTTAGTCTTTTATCATGCAGATCTGAAGAAATGCATGTATTACAATCACAGGCTATTACCGGAACTCCTTGTGATGTGCCGGTTCCAAGAAATGTTATTTTCACGATAAGAATATTTCACAACAAACCTATATTAAAAATCAGTAATAGACAACACGTTTTACATTTTTTGCAGGAAGACCGGTAACCTTAATATTTATTATATTTGAATGAATAAATATATAAACGTGAACGGCAGGATTTACCTCATACCTGTGACTTTGGGAGGTGATGATTTTCTGAAAGTAATCCCCGAAAAAGTTATTAGTCTTACAAGACAATTGCGATATTTTATTGTTGAAGATATCAGGAGTGCAAGAAGGTTTTTACGACTAATTGATAAAGAGTTTCCTATAAATGATTCGGTGTTCTTTGAGTTAAATGAACATACCGGAGAAACAGATATTACCCATTATCTTGAACCGGTTTATAACGGATCGGATATCGGGGTACTTAGTGAGGCGGGTCTGCCTGGTATAGCAGATCCTGGCTCAAAAATAATTGCCCTGGCACATCAGAAAAGAATCATTGTAACTCCGTTATCGGGTCCGTCATCAATAATTCTGGCTCTTATAGCATCGGGACTTAACGGACAAAATTTTACCTTTAACGGATATCTGCCTGTAAAACCTGCTGAAAGATCTGCTAAACTGCGCGAACTTGAAAAAAGATCATCAGAAGGATTTGCCCAGATATTAATGGAGACACCCTATCGCAATCAGAGAATGCTCGAATCAATCCTAGCGACATGTCATAACGAAACATCACTATGCATTGCTGCTGACATTACCCTGCCAACAGAATCGATAAGGACAATGAGAATCTCAGAATGGAAAAGAGAGCTCCCATTAATAAATGACAAACTTGTAGTCTTTGTAATACAGTGATCTTATTTTGTGGGTCCCGGTATTACTTTAACAAGCTGAACATCATATAATAGAGGTGTATATCCACCTATAGTATAATAACCCTGGGAACCGTAAGCAAGTTTGGATGGGATAAGAAATTCAGCCGAACCACCTTCTTTCATGTATGTTATTGCCTCATCAAACCCGGAAATCAGCTCTCCCTCGTTCACTTCAAAGATCAGATCGGCTCCTCCGATATTTGTATCAAATGAAGTTCCATCCATGAATTTACCGGTATATACTACATGGGCAGTATCACCGGTTGCAGGAGTACGTCCGGTGCCTACAACAACATCGCGATAATACAAACCACTGGTTTCCAATTTAAAAGTATCAGTGGAGTGACTACTGAGGTAATTCGATATTGCTTCGGTTTCAGCTTTTTCATATTTTCGTGCCGGATCGCATGACCCGAGAGATAGAAACAAAACAGCTGCAAAAAACAAAAGAATTGGTAAATAATGCTTCTTAATCATAAAACAAGTTTTAAATAATTTCAACAAATCTTAAACGTAGCGTCCAATCAATTATTATTTGGACTGCAAGATATTAACATAATATACTAATACAGCTCTCGACGGGATCATTTTTCTGTCGCCTATTAGTCCATAAGCAAGAAAAGGTGGTATAATGAATATTGCTTCAGAGCCGGGCTTCAATAACCTCAGACCCTCATTCAGACCTGGTTCAACTTCGCTTCGTCCAAGTATAACCTCCTTTTGACCAAGATCTTTGGATGAGTAACATTTAGTGCCATCCAACAGAGAACATTCATAATTCAGAACAACTTTGTCATTATCGGTAAATAATTTCCCATTCCCCTCTTTAATTATCTGATACCAGAGTCCGGTGGGCAATTCATTCATTTTAAGATTTTTACGGTCAATATAGTTTTTTATCCTCTCCCTGTCTTTCTGAACCAGATACTTATTAAGATCTGCCATTTCATTCTTACCTGGTTTGTAATTACTTAGAGCCGTTCCCTGTTTTTCCTTGCATGATACAAGAGAAAGCAATAATAACACAATAACAATATTCTTGATCCACAAACAATTACACCTGAGCTTCAAATCTCCAGACATTTTCTTTAAGAACTTTAAGGAAATAGGCTATTGTATTTTCGAGAGAATCGGAGTATTCACCTCCCGAGGCATTTCGATGTCCTCCTCCTGAAAAATAGCGGGAAGCAAATTCGTTAGAAGGAAATTGCCCTTTTGAACGGAACGAGAGCTTTATAAAATCGTCCTTTTCAATAAACAACGCCGAAAAATTGATCCCTTTTATTGATAAAGGCATATTTACAAATCCTTCAGTATCAACCTTAACATGGTTATATGCTTTCAAATCATTTTTTGACAGGTATATATATGCTGTTCTGAAATCCGGAAGAACAATCATTCTCTCGTTTAACGCAAAACCCTGTAACCTTATCCTGTCGCTTGAAAAATTATTGTAGATCAGGTTAATTATATCCTCTTTTTTTATACCTGTATCGAGCAGGTCCGCAACTATTCTAAAGGTTCTGGAGGAGTATGAACCGTGTTCAAAGTTTCCTGTATCAGTTATGATTCCCACGTAAAGAGCCTCGGCATAAGGCCTGTTCATGAATTTTTCGCCATTAATTTCACAAACAATCTCATGAACGAGCTCAGAAGTTGAACATTTTGTCGGATCAGATATGATAAGATCAGCAATGTTCTCAGGATCAAGATGGTGATCTATAACTACTTTTTTAGCTTTAGATGAGGTTACATAATCCTCTGCTTCCCCCAACCTGTTGGATTGATTGAAATCCAGCATGACAATAAGATCAGCCCTTTCAATCAAGAACCTGCTTTTCTTTCTGTCTTTAATAAAAATGTTTATCTTATCTGCGCCATCCATCCATTTTAAAAACTCCTGAAGATTATTCGGAGCCAGAAGAGAAACATCTTTGCCCCTTGCCTTAAAATAATGATATAAAGCCAGTTGTGCACCAATTGAATCACCGTCAGGATTGATATGACATATTAATAATATATTCTCCGATGATGAGAAAAGTTTCGATAATTCTTTTGTATATTTGGATAAATCTATCACAATTACGGGTATTTATTCAAGTGGCTAAAGATAAATAATATTCCTTAAGACCGATTAAATCATTAAAAATCAAAAAAATCATTATATGTGCGGCGATTTTACTTTTTCGATAATTAAACCAAACGCAGTAAGGACTGGCAAAATGGGACCTATTCTGGCTATGATAAACGAGGGCGGATTTGAGATTGCTGCAATGCGCATGGTTAAAATGACTACTCAGCAGGCTGAAACATTTTATTCTGTCCATAAGGGAAAATCATTTTTTGAAGGTCTGATTGAGTTTATGACGTCGGGACCCGTAATCGTGATGATCTTAAAGCATGATAATGCCGTTGATCAGTTCAGAAAGCTTATTGGAGCCACTGATCCTGCTAAAGCTGAACCGGGTACTATAAGAAGAACCTTTGCAGTATCAGTTCAGATGAATGCTGTTCATGGCTCTGATAGCGTTGAAAACGCAATCCAGGAAGCTAATTTTTTCTTCTCAGGAATTGAGAGATTCTAATAGTAAGTCACTACTTTTCAATCAGAAATACTCCCAGAATGGTTATTTCAAAGTCCTTTATTAACCACTAAGGTCACAAAGGAATTACACAAAGGGCACAAAGAACTGAACTATATAATTTTGACTTTGTGCCCTTTGTGCCTGCTTTGTGTTCTTTGTGGTTAATGGATTTTGTTATTCTAAATACTTCTTAATTATATTCACTTATTTTTAGTGCTGGAACTTTATTTCCCGTTTTGTGTTATTAGATTTGTAGAATATTAAAACATTGTATGGATTCATCTTTCACAAAAGACTTTTCCGATAAAAAGATCCTGGAAAAGTACTCATCAGCCTTTACGCTTTCGGATATGGAAATCTTTATTTTTCCTGAACTCTTCTATCCTCTTATTCTTGCGGATATAATGTCGCCTGAATTGTGGAGATGGAGAGTTGATCCCTGGTTTGCTGAAATTGAGAAAAAGGGCTTTACTTATAAAGCCAACAGGATAAAACAGTATATCATACAGAATTATGTTTTCAATCTTGATCTTTCTACGTGGGGTCTTACATCGAAGAGTGCGGAGATAGGCAGGTTTAGCGATTTCTTCGATATGGCCATGCTTAAACAGTCTAATGCCCTCTTTGGCTATGAGGGAGATAAATACTATTTTGATATTGATATCCGGAAACATTTTGGTCTCGATAAGTACGATTCTGATATTATACCATATTGGAAGACTGAAACCATTGAAGCAATGGGAGCCTTCAGATACAAAGAAAATTTCAAAACAGGAGCAGGTGAATGTGTATCACTCTCTGCACTTTATGCTGCTGCAATGTTTGTTGTCGGAAGAATACCGCTTGAAAAGATTTTCCTGATTGCCACCCCTCTTCATTCACAGAATTTCATTATTGAAAAAGATGGATTGATAACCAATAACCGCAGAATCGTAACAAAGAATATGTGGTATAACGGAACCTCATTGTCGGAAAAAGCAAGAAGGGCAATGGAGAATGAAAAGGTGACAATTGTTTCCCATATCTCCGGCTATATACATACTCTGTACAAAGAGGCAACTATCGACCCGAAAGCCTATACCTACTTTTCAGAAAAGATCAGGGAGTTCCTTGTAACTGACCTTACAAGTCTCATTTTCATTAACTTTCTTCGTTTCAAATCAAAGTACAAATCTCTTTTCCAATATAAATGCGACTGTTCAGGCACAATCAGATACATTTCGGTCGAAAAAATGTTTGAATACGAACATACAAGCAGATTCAACGTTTCCTCTGAAACACGAGGTTCACTGATAAAAGAAATTGAAGGAGATGACTTTCACCTGAGTCCTATTCAATGGAAAATTATGCTTAATGATATAGAGGCAATTCTTGATAAACATTCCGGAAAGAGCCTGAAAGAAATTGAAAATGAATTTATTAATAAAACCGGGACAGAATATGAAGAGATTATTCAGGAGATGTTCAGGGATCTGAATGATTTTATTTTCATTGATCCGGAAATTCCTGATCCGGAAAAAGACTATTCAGTAACCGACAAACTTGATATTACAATTAATCACAGCCGGGATGAGATAATTAACATGATACAAAAGCATCAGGAAAAATCAGAAACGGCTAAACTGGCGCTATATGTTTACAGGGATATGGATAAAATAGACTGGCGCCCCTTTATAAAAGCTGCAATTGAGAGGAACCCTGTCTCCTTTGGTGACCTTAACGGAAAAAATAATTATGAAGTTTACTCATTATTAAAAGAATTTCCGAAGGAATCAATATATGACGGAAACAGGCTTGCTTTGCCAGATGAGGTCTGGAATTTCAAACGCGGCGACGGTATCGAAAAAGCATTTCTGATGGCTGACATTCTGCTTCATAAGGATAAATCTTCAACTGTTTCCATTGAAATAGAGAATAAAAAAGTTCTTCTTTCTTCTGCAGGGCATGAATTTCATTTCACTTCAAATAAAAACCTGAAAAAATCGATTCAGATCAAAGGAAAAGAGTATAATATTGCATAACAGTTTGAAAAGTTGAAATGGTTTAAAGGGTAGAAAAGTTGAAAAAAGCCAGTAAGCACCGGAACAATATTACCTCAGAACAATATCCCTGATAACCTCACTCCCTACTTTGCTATTTAGCTTTTCTTTCAGGGCTTCTCTAAGCATAAGCAATTCATTTCTTACAACTGATGAATTCAGGTGAATATGTAAAACATGATCTTTAATAAAGATTTTCGTTGTCCTTGAACTTATAGCCTTACCTACAATTTCCTCCCAGGAGTTAATGATGGTTACCTCGCTTAGTTTTTCGCCAAGATTCATCTCCCTGATGTAATCATTCACTGCTTCGGCGAGTGTTATGGTTTTACTTCGTCTCATTTAGCCGTATTACCATTCTGAGTTACTTCAGTGATCCCATTTCCTGCAATTCTGAACAACTTATAATCAGTCTTGTGAGAAGATAAAATATCCTGCAGCCGATTCTGATGAGTGTCTGTAATAAAAATTTGTCCAAATCTCTGATTACCAACCAGTCTTATAATCTGTTCAACGCGATCGGCATCAAATTTGTCAAAAATGTCATCAAGCAGCAAAACCGGTGAAAAACCGGCTTTCCTTTTAATATAATCGAATTTTGCGAGTTTTAGAGCTACCAGGTATGATTTCTGTTGCCCCTGAGAGCCAAGTGATTTCACCGAATAATCGTCCATCTCCAGGAGTAAATCATCTTTATGAATTCCGACTGTCGTGTACTCCAGATACCTGTCTTTTGTAATTGAGTTTTGAAGTGCTTCTGTAAAATCACCTTCTGAAAGATCCGACCTATATTTAAGTTTGATCTTTTCCCTCCCGGAAGATATAAGGGAATAATACTCCTGAAAAACAGGTATAAGCTCATTAATCAGAATCTCTCTTTCATTGTAGACATAATTACCATATTTCACAAGCTGGGCATCCCAGATAGAAAGAATTTCACTATCTGCCTTTCCAGACGAATTTTGGTCCTTCAGTAATTTATTTCTCTGCTGAAGGGCTTTACCGTATCTGAGTATTGAATCGAGATATTCGGCGTTATATTGGCTTATAATTTTATTCATGAACTTCCTTCGATCCTCGCTTCCCTCAGTTATCAGGGCACTGTCAGCGGGCGATATCATCACGACAGGGTATCTGCCTACATGATCAGAAAGTCTATGATATTCTTTCCCATTCCTTTTTAACAATTTCTGTTTTTGCTTCTGAAAAGCACAATATATCTGATCTTCTTCATTATCCCTTACAAATGTTCCCTGAATAATAAAATAATCTTCCCCGTGACGCACACTAATGCTATCAATGCTGTTAAAGAAACTTTTTGTAAGAGATAAATAATGTATGGCATCAAGAATATTGGTCTTACCTACCCCGTTGTTCCCTACAAAACAGTTTATCTTAGGTGAAAACTCAAGCTCATTAAGCTCATAGTTTTTAAAATTGGTAAGTATAAGTTTTTTTAGATGCATATTATGTAAAGACAAAAGTTGAGCAACGAAGTGACGAAATACCGCAAAGCGGGAATAAAAGTCAAAAGTAATGTAAAAATCCCCTCCCTGGAGAGGCAAAGGGTGGGATTTTTAATAAAGTGAAAAATAAGAACTGTCACAGACAGAGAGGGACCTGCCAGTCGGTAGGCAGAGAAGCACTGGGTTGTACAGGGAAAAACACAAAGAAATGCTAAGCATTAGAAGTAAAATGTAAAATTTAAACAAAAATGTTCGTCTCTGTGTTACTCTTAGTTAGTTATTATCAACTAATAATCAGTATGATACCAAATATTTTATCCCTAATAGGATATTCCTTAAATTAAATGTTTTAAAATTTGCTGAAAAAAATTACTTTTGCGGTGGTAAATTCAGAAGTTAAATATTTAAGACCAATATGGCAAAAAATAAAAAGGATCCAAATCCATCGACTATCTCGAGCGTTGAGGAAACACTTAGCAGAACCGAGCAATATCTTGAAGAAAATTATAAAACCCTGCTGATCGGATTAGGAGTAATAGTTCTATTGGTAGGACTGGGATGGCTTGGAAAACTCTACCTGAACAAAAGAAATGATGAAGCTCAGTCTCAGATGTTCCAGGCAGAGAAATATCTTGAAATAGATTCTTTGAAACTTGCTTTGAATGGCGATGGAAACTATCTGGGGTTTCTTGATATTGCCAGGGATTATAAATATACACGTTCAGGTAATCTTGCAAAATACAGTGCAGGCATATGTTATCTTCATCTGGGTAATTATAATGAGGCAATCGAATTTCTGAACAAATATTCAAAGAGCGACAAGGTTATTGGTTCACTGGCTATCGGTGCAACCGGTGATGCATATATTGAGTTAGGCAATCTTGAAAAAGGTGTTTCAAAGTATATTGAAGCGGCAGATTTTGCCAAGAATTCTTTTAATACACCTTTGTTCCTGATGAAGGCAGGTGAGATATACGAGTTAACAGGCAAATTCAGCGAAGCTTTAAAATTATACGAAAGAATTGAAAACCAGTATCCGGAGAGCACTGAAGGTACAACAATCGAAAAAAATATTGTAAGGGTAAAACTGCTTATCAAGTAGCGGTTCCGATTGCCTCTTTGTATAAATAAACTGACGCATCCGGCTCATTTTTTTCTGAGACAGGTGCGTTTTCAATATTATAAGACATCATTATGAGCACTTCAAATCTATCAGCTTATGATTCCGAACTTGTTCCTGATGCCAATAAAATGCGTTTTGGCATTGTAGTATCGGATTGGAATAAAGAGGTAACCTGGTCATTACTTGACGGTGCGGTTAAAACTCTTAAAAAACATGGAGCTACATCCAGCAATATTGTTGTAAAACATGTGCCGGGTAGTTTTGAACTCACACTGGGAGCACAATTCCTTGCAGAGTACGATGATCTTGATGCGGTAATTTGTCTGGGTTGTGTTATCCAGGGAGAAACACCTCATTTCACGTATATTTGCCAGGGGGTAACACAAGGCATTACTCAGCTCAACCTCGAATATAATCTTCCATTTATTTTTGGAGTCCTCACAACAAACAACCAGCAACAAGCAATTGACAGAGCCGGAGGAAAACTTGGAAACAAAGGTGTTGAGGCAGCCGTGACCGCTATAAAAATGGCTGCATTACAATATGAAACTGAGAAATAATCTTACCTGAGTACCTTACGAACAAAAGCAACCGTAAAATAAGACATCATAAAAACTCCCATAAATCCTTCTAATCCTGAGACAATCCTGCTTAATCCAATGGGGTAAACATCTCCGTAACCTATTGTGAAAAAAGTTATGGCGCTATGGTAGAACGACTGAAGAAACGTCGATAATTTATCGGGATTCCCTACAGCCGATACTGTTTTTCCCAGCCCTGACAGCTCAATCAAAAAATAGAGAAAGCCAAAGAGAAACCATGATACAACCACACTTAAAAGTACCCTCCCCGGAGAGGTCGCATACAGACCTATTTTATCAAACACCAGCCATTGAAAGCCATTTGGAATATGACTTACTATTTTTGCAATACCACCCTTTTCCTGTTGTTCAGTAAGCCACGATTTTGCTTCAAAACGCTTGAACATGATATAAGCTTCATCTTCATCCTCGTACTTACCCGTTCCACTGAAATTCTCTTTCAGAATTCTGAATTGCTCGGCTTTCTGTCTTAATGTAGTTCCTTCCTGATTTTGAATAGCAGTATTGCATTTATTGTGTCTCCAATCTATGTATAACTTCCCAAGAAGTCTCATCCCCGACATGTCAAGTGTTTTAATCTGTACAGGAAAATCGTAAGGCTCAAGGTCAATAATATCACGGACAATAGTATCGGAAATATCAAGCAGTTCAGCCCTGGAAAGACGGAGATCGACGTAATGATCGAGGTGACACGATTTGAGCGACATGTAATGAACTGTCGAGCTGTAAAAAGTGACATCACCATCGCCAAATTCGGTTCTTTCAAAACTAATATCGGTGTCGCCCATTTCCATAAGATTGAAGTTTTTGGGACCAAACCCCATCTCTGCTTTTTTAAACTGAATCTTGCTGGCTTTACATGAGGCGCCTTCAAAATTGACTTCCCCGTTACCAAAAATAGAACGGTTAAAGTTTATTCTTCCTGATCCAAAGTCGACAGTCCTGAAATCAACCCTGCTGTTGCCGAATTCTGTTCTTTCGAACATAATTTCACAATCTCCGAATACTGAATAATGAAAATCAACTTTCCCACCTGTTATCCTGGTAACCTTGAAATTAAAACGGCCGTCATTGAAATGTGTATTAATAAATAGCAGATCACCGCTGTTAAACTCCGTATTGGCAAAGCTTACTTCTCCATTACCAAACTGGATATCCTGAAAATCTTTATTGCCATCCTTTACAATAGCATTCTTGAACATGAAATCACCCTTGCCGAAGACGCATCCGGTAAACTCAATGTTCCCATTCCTGAACAGGGTATTTGACAGGATGACGTTTCCATCGCCAAAGACTGAACCATTAAAAAGAACTTTTCCCCTGGCAAAATGACTTCCGTAAAAACTTACTTCTCCCTGGGAAAAAGAAGAGTAAGAAAAGTCAGTGCTTCCTTTTGCTTCAAAAAATGCATTCTTTGCTGAAAATCCTTTTATAGCCACCAATTCCTTCTTTTCAATACCATGAATGCGTTTGTAGGAAGAGATGGAAAATGCATGAATATAGAAATTATCAAGAACCAGATCTTTTCCTTCCTTTATAATGCTATAAATCTGATTTATATCGATGGCTCCAAACAATTCAGAATCAATCTCTTCGCCTTCTTCATTGTGAAAGGTTACCATAGCAGTCCTGGGACAGGTTCTTCCATCGTCAGCGATGAATTTAACGTTTCTGATCTCTATATGGTAGTTTGAATAACCTGTAACCATTTATACTGCTTTTGAAAAGTTAAGCCAAATTATGAAAAAAAATGATAACCACCTGATTTTTCAATAAGCTTATCTCATGCATAATGTCTTGTAAGGACAATATGAACATTTACCGCGTGCATCGGCAGTTTTTATAAATGGTTCATCTTCTGCGAACATTGTGCTTATTAACCCCTTGAGTCCCCTAAGAAATTCTTCGCGAACTGTTCCGTAATCTTCAATTTCAGTCTCACTTCTGCTTCCTGTTTTTAATTTGAGTTTATCAGAAAGTAAAGAACTGTTCAATTTCCTGATTTTATAAACTGATGGTCTGACAACATTGCAGGGGTTTGCTGAAAGATATGCCTCGCAATAGAGTAATGTCTGAAGCCATCCGTCAGCATCTTTCTTCCTGTCATCGGTAAACAAATCACTAATAGAACTGACCGATTCAGAAACAGTGCCGGTTTTGTAATCTACAATCCTGGAAACTCCGCTAACATTGTCAATTCTGTCGACCTTTCCTCCCGTAATGATTTCTATCTCTGAACCCCTTGAAGAAAATGAAAATGGAAAGTCAAAAGTATCTTCAAGATTAAGAATTCCGACAGGTGCCAGGTTTTTATCAGCATTCAGAATTCTGTACAGGTATGTCATCAGGACATCTCTTACTATCAGCTCACTTCCGCTTATAGAATCATCCCTTCCCGATTTATACTTTTCATTTACACCCTGAGCGATAGTTATTGAAAGGAACTGCCTGTCTTTGATCATACCCTCCAGTATACCGGCAGTCAAAACCTTGCCGACAAAAGGTTGGTAAAGATTCTTCATTATTTCATGTAAAATGTTACCAAGCATTGCCGGGTCAATATCAGTTGCGATAATTTCGGGCTCAATAAGTCTGTATATGTAACGATAAAGAAACTTCATCCTGCAATTCAGCCATGTATTTATTGCAGATGGGGAAAGTGTTTTTTTGCTGTTCCTGTCGAGGAAGAGAGATTTCAACCGTTTTGAATGTTCCTCGCTCCTTTCAATTCTTTCTCCCGGAGTAAGATGAGTCTTTATTTCGAAATTCAGATCCAGAAAATCGGGCTTCAATACATCTTCATATTTCATCTGAATAAGAAACCGGCTCATCTCGCCACTCCTTAACCCTTCAGAATTTGAATTATATATGAATGTAACATTTTCGGCCCTTTGAAGAAGCCTGTAAAAATGGTAGGCGTAAATGGATTCCTGATGATTGACAGATGGCAGCCCAAAAGCTTCACGTAAACTGAAAGGAATGAAGGATGAACCTGAAGCAACTGCCGGCAAGATACCTTCATTGACTGACAGAATAATCAGATTTTTAAAATCGAGAGCCCTTGTCTCAAGAATCCCCATGATCTGAATGCCAGTCAGCGGCTCTCCTGAAAAGGGCACTGATTGCATCCTTAACATCCTGTCAAGAATGTTTATATAAGTATCGGTGGTAAAAATTACATCGTGACTATTTACAATTGTTTCAAGTCTGTTTATCGACAGAACTACCCTGTATATAAACTCGTTCCTAATATTGCCCTGCACAGTATTCTTACCAGTCTTATCTCCGGTCTTTTCATCTTTCAATGCAATCAGTGAAAAAATATCTTTCAGATATCCCGAGAGTTCAGCTGGAGTTGATGGTTTTTTAAATACCTGTGAAAGTGTTTCTGATTTTGAAAAACGATCTGAGGGAACCCTGGTAAGATTAGTTTTTATAATTTCCTGTATAAGTTCATTATCCGATTCACTCAATAGACCTGAGAGTAAAGAGTGTTTAAGGATGCTTATTACATCCTTATAGCTGAAACGGACCGTTCCTTCCGGGGAAGTGGCGTTTTTCTGAAGATCCATCAGGTGCCTTATCAGTGTATAGACAAGCGTCTGTTTTAAAGGATGTCCCATTGTTATGTTGATATCACCCATATTTTCAGGCAGGCTTGTAAGTATAGGCATTAAAAGGTTTTCATCTGCCAGCACAACTGCAGTATGATGAGCATTTGCTTCAGTAATATCAGTAATTCCTTCAAGTAATTGTGACACCAGCTTAACCTGGGCTACGTCTGAGGAGGTGTCAATCACCCTGCGCTTCACAGCAGGTGCCACTTTTGAGAGCATTGTATCAAAACTCCATTCTGACGGCATATCATTGCCAAATAGTTTAAGGTTATCCCTAAGGAAGAAACCCGCAGAGTTCAACTTTCCTTCTTCAATATAGGAGTTATCATAATCCCAGTAAAACCTGGCTTTCCCTTCCTTTTTGAACCTTGTCATCAGCACCTTCTCACATTCATTCAAGGCATTGAATCCAATAAAATGGACCATTTGCCATCGCTCATCAGAAGAGAATATATTTTCTGCGCTCTCAGCCAGTTCCCTGAATATCATACCTTCGTATGCCAGATTCTGCTTCTTAAGTGTACTTCGGAAATCTGAATAAAGATCAAAAAGAACCGACCAGATACCAATGAATTCCGATTTTTCTTTTGTTGGTTTATCTGGATTAAAATTTATCCAGAATCTCCTGATTATTTCTATCTGGAATTCCGTTAAACCGCCAAACTGCAGATCAATATTTTTAATATCAAGAACATTACGGAACAGCAACGATGAGTCAACCAGGTATTTGTCAACATCATCAAAATCGTTCAGAAGCATATCTCCCCAATAATAAAAATCATCGAAGCTTTCATGAGGTTTCTTAAGATTCCTGTAAACTTTATAGAGCTCAAAAAGAAGGATCTCATTTCCTGCTGTCTGAAGCGATGAGTATGATCTGAAAAGGTCATTTATAGTCAGGATAGACGGAGCCCATATAGGCTTATCTATCCTGGCTGCCAGATACTTCAGAAAATAAAGACCAGCCCTTCTGTTTGGAAAAACCAGACAGTGCCGATTCAGGGTGTTTCCAAATTCCTTATAAAGAGATTCAGCGATATTTTCGAGAAAATAAGTCATTTGGTGTCTTTATGTCGTGCGGTTTACTTTTTACTTTTATCTTTCTACTTTTATCTTTTTTCTTGATAAAGTCTTCCCTGCCAGGTATTTAATTCTCCGAGTCGTTTTTCGATAAGATTTACAATCTGATCAGTTCTTTTTTTGCCCCAGCCTTCTCCTGTTATAAAACGTGGAGGAGCTTCACCTGTAAAACGCTCGACGACAATTTCAGGATTAAGCCTTTCAAGGAACTTAACAAAGAAATCAAGATACTCCTCCCAGCTAAAGAGCTCAAAATCATCTGGATTATTATTAAATTCCGTCTCCATGGCAGTCCCTTTAATTATTTGCAGCTGGTGAAATTTCACGGTCGTTAATGGCAAGCCCGAAATAATATCGACCTGATTCAACATCTCTTCCCGGGTTTCTCCTGGTAAACCAAAAATAAAATGAGCCCCGGTTGTTATTCCAAGGGCAGTTGTCTTTTCCAATGCCCAAATTGCATCTGCAAATGAATGCCCCCGGTTGATCCTCTTAAGTGTTTTGTCATAACACGATTCAATACCATACTCAACAGCGACATAATGTTTCCGGGAAAGTTCCTTTAAATACTCAAGTTTTTCTTCATCGATGCAATCGGGTCTGGTTCCGATTATCAAACCCACTATTCCTGGATAACTTAAAGCCTCTTCATAGAGTTTTCTTAGTTTTCCCAGTGAAGCGTATGTATTGGAATATGCCTGAAAATATGCCAGATATGAAATCGCTTCATTATATCTCCACTTATGAAATTCAATTCCTTCTCCAATCTGCTCCGAGACTGATTTCTCCGGTCGGCAATATGAAGGATTAAAAGCATCATTATTACAGTAAGTACAACCTCCCGAACCCTTTGATCCATCGCGGTTCGGACAGCTGAAACCAGCATCAATGGAAACCTTTTGTACCCGGGCGCCATAAATACCTCTGAAATAATTTGAATAGGCATTGAATCTTCGTTCATGCCCCCAGGAGTAGGTTCTCATTTCTTTGTTGTCCGGCATCATTCAGGCAGATACAATTTTATTTTTATCAACATACCATATAAAAGCTTCGGTATCTTTATATCCCATATCAAAAAGGAGCATCCGGTACTGGTCAACCTGTTCGGCGTAATGTGAATTCTCTTCACCAAACTTAAAATCTATTATTGTTGTTTTTCCTTCTTTAAAGATCACCCTGTCAGGCCGGCGCGTGACACCTTTCGGAAGCAGTATTCCTGCTTCTTTCATAACCTTGTTTTCAGGCTTAAACCAATCAGCAACCTGGGGGATGCTTATCATTTCATTAACTTTTTTTTCAAGATCAGCAGATTCTTCTTCGGCCAGCTTTCCTTCAAGGACAAGTTTTCTCACAGCAATGGAAATATCAGAAGGTATATTTATGCCTTCAAAGACTTCATGCATTAATTTACCATAGTTAATCCTTTTTCTTATGGCTTGGCTCTCCGACGAAAAATAGTTTTCTCCATGAAGCTTAAGCTTAAGTGATTCCATAGTCTGACTGACTGAATACCTTGATGATATAAGATTTATTTTGTCACTTTTATCGCTTTTATCACTTTTATCACTGATGTATTCAGGTATCTCTCCATATTCGAAAATGTGGGTTTCTTCATTATACATGTTCTTCAGGATAAATTCCGATCCATGTTGAAGCTCCGGGGCGATGGTTACTGCGTTTTTAAGTACTCCGGCAATGGTATTTTCATACCTGGGATTATCAACAGAAAAACCATACAATACATCTTTTGCCCTGGTTAGAGCAACATATAATAGGTTTATATTATCAAGATATACGGAATATTTTTCTTCTTTGTAATATTCAGCAAATATTGTGTTATTGAGGTCCTTACCATATTTAACCGGTACAATGCCAAGATCATCAAACGGGGGAGTGTCAGGCTTAACCCACAATACCGGAGGTTTAGTGTTCATATGATCGAGATTCCATGAAAGGAAAGGTAATATGACTACCTTAAATTCAAGTCCTTTCGACTTATGAATGGTAAGTATTCTTATAGCATCCTGATTACCCGGGAGAACAACAGATTTCTTTTTACCGCTTTCGTTCCACCAATCGAGGAATGATTGAATGTCGGCATTCTTATTTCCGGTAAAGTTCACAATATAATCCTGGAATGTATTCAGAAAGGCAACATTCCAGGTGTATTCGCCTAACCTGAAGAACTTTATTATACTCTCAGTTGCCTCAAATAAAGTCATTTGCCTTATCCTGCCGAGCAAATCTTCATAAACTTCAGGAAAATAAACAAGCGAGCTTTCTATTAGTTTATCACTTTGAAGAGATACATTTTCAGCCCCTTCTCTCCCTGTTGACAGAAGGAAATACCTGAGCATAATTGCTCTGTTGATAAAATCCTGTGAGTCATTAGCCACTGAAATTACGCTCACCATAAAATTAATTACAGGTGAGTTAGAGAGCAACAATGAATCGTTTGATACTGAATTGAAATTATAATTGGCTCCCGTTTCCATATAATTATTATTATAATCGATCAGGGTGCTCAGTACCCGGCTACCCTCCTTTCCATCTCTGACTATAATACCAATATCTGACGCTTTATAACCTTTGTCCTGAATTAATTCAATAACCAGAGGAAGCCTCTCGAGTACAGTATCCTGCCATTTTTTTTCATTACTATCGGTTATAAACTCCAATCTTATATATCCACCTTCCTTATTACAAGGATCTGCCTGTATAGCTTCAGCATATAGCTTTTTAAAGCTAACAGGCAGCATCTCATCAGACAGTGATATATCCAGCTGGTCGGGAATTGTCGTAAAGAGTTCATTATTAAACCTGATTATATTTGAACGGCTTCTCCAGTTTGTGGTTAATGACTCGCTGAAAATTCTTTTATTATCAACCATGCTTTCGAGAACAGTTTCAAGTATTCTCCAGTCGCTGTTCCTCCAGCGGTAGATTGATTGTTTTACATCACCAACCACAAGGTTATCAAAACCTTCAGCCATACTATTCTCAATCAGCGGCTTGAAATTATTCCATTGAATTATTGATGTATCCTGAAACTCATCTATCATGAAATTCTCATACCTGTTCCCTACTTTTTCATATATAAAAGGAGACTGATCTTCCTTTGTAATAAGGTTAAGCAATTCGCCGGCATCTGAGAGAAGAAAGCTGTTTTCTGATGTGGTGACAAGATGAACATTATGCGAAACATCGGATAAAATTCCAAGCGCATAAATGTTTGAGAGAATGCTTTCTGCACTATTGTAAGCAACAATATTATTGTCATAATAAAGTATTGCATCTCTGAGTGTTTGATCAAGTCCACCAGCGAGTGCGCTCTTAAGTTCGAGTGAAGCAATGCCGGTCGACCACCGCGGCGGCTCATTATTTATTTCACGCACGTAGCTGTTGGGGCTCTTGACCTTTCCGGAAATCAGCGATTTGATGAATCCTGGTACTCCCTGCCCCTTTCTGTAGAAATGATCATCGGTCAAGTTGCATTCTGAATAAATTTCAAAAGCTTTTTTCCCGGAATCGAGTAATTTTTTCTCAAATGAACGTGATATTGATCTGATCTTTTCAATATAGCCCAAAAGGAAGTTTTTATTCTCAAGTTTTGATCGCTCTTCAATGGAGAGAATCTTGAACTTTTCTTTGAATAGTTCTTCTGACAGTTTGATTATGCCCTCTTTTAGATTCCAGCTCTTCTCCTCATCTATATTTGACTGTACATATTTAATCAGCCAGCTTCTAAGCTCCTTGTCAACCGAAGCCGATGCAATCATATCATCAACTGCAGCGGAGAGTATGGCACTATGATCCAGTTCTATACTGAATCCTGAATGAAGACCGACTTCCCTTGCAAAAGCACGAAGTACCCTCTGGAAAAAACTATCGATTGTAGAGACTGAAAATCTTGAAAAGTCATGCAGAATTGAATTCAGTATTTCTTTTGCTTCCTTCCTTATCCATAGTTCTGTTTTGGCTGTGCTCTTTACTAAACCCGGGAGATATTCTGACTTTTCACCAACTGCAAGCTTATGCAGATTATCGAGGATCCTCGATTTCATCTCTGCAGTTGCTTTATTAGTAAATGTCACTGCAAGAATCCTCCTGTAATTATATCTGGATCTGAAAAGGCTTGCGAGATAAATCGCTGTGAGCTTGTAAGTTTTGCCAGATCCGGCTGAAGCGCTGTATATTGTCAGAGTGCCTTGTCCCATGGCCTAAAGTTACCGATTTTTAAGTAAACTCTGTAAACTCATATGTTTGCTATTTACTTCCGACTTCCGACTTCCGACTTCCGACTTCCGACTTCTGACTTCTGACTTTTTCACTAACTTTGCACCGTGAATAAAAAAGTAGTCGTCGGATTATCAGGAGGTGTTGACTCCAGCGTTGCGGCCTGGGTTCTGAAGGAACAGGGTTATGACGTTATCGGTCTGTTTATGAAAAACTGGTACGATACAACCGGCCTTCTTCAAAGTGATTGCCATTGGGAAGATGATCTTATGTTTGCTGAAATGGTTGCGAAAAAGCTGCAAATTCCTTTCCACCAGGTTGACCTCAGCAAAGAATATCGTCAGAGGGTTGTTGATTATATGTTCTCCGAATATGAAAAAGGACGAACTCCAAATCCTGATGTGCTATGCAACCGGGAGATAAAATTTGACTCCTTTGCTGTTGAGGCAAAAAAACTGGGAGGTGATTTTGTTGCAACGGGCCATTATTGCAGAAAAGATGAAATTATCTTAGGAAAAAAAAGTATATATCGCCTGCTTGCTGGTAAAGACCATAATAAGGATCAGAGCTATTTTCTTTGCCAGGTTAATCAGTACCAACTTGCAACTGCACTTTTCCCGATAGGAAATCTAACAAAACCTCAGGTACGGGAAATTGCTGATAAACTTGGACTTGCAACTGCCCAGCGAAAAGATTCACAGGGCATCTGCTTTGTGGGAAAGGTTCATCTTCCTACTTTTCTGCAACAAAAGCTTAAGGCTAAAAAGGGAAATATAGTAGAAATAACTGATCTGAAGTTGTATCACGATATCAGTAATGGCTTACCAGACAAAGAAGTTACAGATAATCTGCTTTATTCATTGACAGAACCATATAAATATTCGCAAACGGCAGGACATATTATAGGTACCCATAACGGGGCACATTTTTTTACAATTGGTCAGAGGAAAGGGATGAATGTAGGTGGTCATAAGGAAGCCCTGTTTGTCATTGGCACTGATGTTCAGGAGAACATCGTCTATGTGGGTGAAGGACAGGCACATCCGGGTCTGAACCGAAAAGGGCTTTTTATAAGGGAAGATGAGATCCATTGGATCAGAACCGATATAAAAATGAAAGCAGGCGAAAGTCGAGATTATATGGTTAGAATACGATACCGTCAGCCATTGCAAAGCGCCAGGCTGTTTTGTCGCGAGACCGGGATGTATATAATATTTGATAAAAACCAGCGTGGTATTGCACCTGGACAGTTTGCGGCATGGTACCAGGGAGATGAAGTTATCGGATCAGGAGTTATAGACAGATAATTAAGTTTAGAGTTCGAACAATTTCATTTACTCCGTTTTAAGTGGGCTATCCTTTCTCTGAAAACTAACAACAAATACTCCGGTAAAAATCAGCAGGGCAGCTACAATCATAACAAGATCAATATGATCCTGGCCCATTAATGTTGCAAGATATGCTGCAATTACCGGCTGAATATAGGTGTAAGTGCTTACAATTGTCGGACTCAGTCGTCGAAGGCCAAACGTAATAAACAGATATCCTAGATATGTGGCACCTACGATTACAAAGCCGATCTGGAGCCACGTGACTAATGGAATAGACGACCAGTCCATTGTACTCCACTGGCGATAGCCGGCCGGAATATTAGTCAGCATACCGAATAAAAAAGTCCACTTCATAACTGTAACAGGATGATACTTTTCAAGCATTCTTTTAATTACAACAGTATAAAATGCCCAGCTGATTGTATTAACCATCGAAAAAATATCACCTAAAAATGTTGAGCTGCCAAAATCAGGAACACCATTTTGCAATATCAGTAAGAGCACACCTGAAAGACCTATAGCGAGTCCGGTTCCTTTTAAAAAAGTAATTCTTTCTTTTAATATTAAGGCTGCAAAGACAAATGCAAAAATTGGATTTGTCGACAGGATTATTGACGAGTTTATAGGAGTAGTCATGTTGAGTCCCACCAGGAAAAGAGTCTGGTTTATAACTACCCCAAAAAAGGAACAAGCAAAAAGATACAACAAATCTTTCCTGTTAACATTTTCGCGGGGAATAAACAGACTTGAGATCCAAAAAAGAGCTGCTGCAGAAATACTTCTTAGTGAAACAAGGGCAAACGGTTTAATATGATCAGGCATTACAGCTTTAGCTATGGAATAATTAAGCCCATAAATAATATTAGCTGCCAGAAGTGAAAGATGTGCCCAAGTTTTTACCCGGCTCTTATGCATACTCAGAAATTGAGTGGCAAAAGTATAAAAACATGTATGACTTTCAAACAATCAACTTCCATAAATTCCTTCCACTTCATTTTTCCCGCAGTTCCGATAGCTATCGGAATCGCAGATTTGTGCAGATAAAGAAAATAATAAATCTGCGTTAATCAGCGTGATCTTCGGAACACTGCTTTTCTAATTCAGGGAAAAAAGATACATTTGAAAAAAACAAGAATGGAAAAAATATCAGTAATAAGTGGAGGAACAAGTGGATTGGGATTGGAAATTGCCAGACTGCTAATCAAGTCGGGAAAAAGAGTTCTGATTCTCGGCCGTAACAGTGAGAAACTAACTGCTGCGTCAGCAAAACTTAAGGAAGACTCAAAGAATTATTTTGTGGAATCTTTTATCTGTAATGTGGGCATTGAGGAGGATGTTAGTCAGGTTGGTAATTTTCTTGCAGATAACTCATTTACAGTGGATTATCTTTTTAATAATGCCGGAATGGGACTCTTCACAAAAGCACAAAATTCAACATCTGCATTAATTGATACAATCTTTGAAGCGAACCTTAAAGGAATGATACTGCTCACATCTGAAATGCTAAGATTAACTCCTGATGAAGAAGAACTTACAATAGTTAATATTATGTCCACGTCAGCCTTGCTCGGAAGAGCAGAAGAGACAATCTATTGCGCTGCAAAGTGGGGAGCACGTGGTTATACCGAAGCTCTCAGGACGGAATTAAAAGGGTCAAAACGAAATATAATAGCAGTATACCCTGGTGGCATGAGAACAAATTTCTGGGATATACCCGGACAGAACCGCGACATTAGTAGTTTTATGGATCCGGTTGAGGTAGCTGAGAAAATCGTGAATGCTGTTATCGTCACCGATAAAATGTTTGTTACTGATATTACTATTAACAGGAAAAAATAGATTTTATTAAAATATGAATTCCTTTAACCACAAAGGTCTCAAAGGTTAGCACAAAGGTCGCTAAGACTTGACATCTCTGGATTTTCTTTGTGTTCTTTGTGCCTTCTTAGTGGACTTTGCGGTTAATGGATTTCACATTCGCTGACACACTCTTTTATGAAAGTCTGTTTTTATAATCCTCGTAACCAAACTCCCTGATCAACCTGAATTGATTATCCTTTGTCCATATCCCGATTGATGGATGATGAACTCCGTTAAATGTGGTTGTTTTGACCATGGTATAGTGGATCATATCAAGAAATACAATCCTGTCGCCAGGGATAAGTTCTTTTTTGAATGACCAGTCACCCATTACATCTCCTGATAAACAGGAGTTTCCACCAATCCGGTAAGCCGGTCTCCCTGGCATAGGGTCAGTTGCGCCACATATTTTTGGTTTATAAGGCATTTCAAGACAATCGGGCATATGTGCCGTGAATGAGACATCAAGAATAGCAGTCTTAATTCCCTGATTCTCCATAACATCTTCAACTGTAGCAACCAGTTCACCTGTCTCCCACGCAAAAGCACTGCCGGGTTCGAGTATCAGATGCAGTCCTGATTTCTTTTGAAATTGTTTAAGAATTCCTATAAGATGATCTGTATTATAATCATTTCTTGTCATAAGATGACCGCCGCCCATATTTATCCACTTCAGCTGGGGAAAAAACCTTCCGAATTTTTCTTCAACGATATCCAGAACTTTTTTCAGAGCATAAGAATCTGATTCAAAGAGAACATGGAAATGAAGTCCTTCAATTCCTTCAGGAAGTCCATTCTTAAGATCTTCAGCTATAATGCCAAGTCGTGATCCGGGGGAACATGGGTTATATAAACCATTACTGATCTGTGAGAAGTCAGGATTTATCCTTAATCCGGCCGAAATTTTCCGCTGAACCTTGTTTAATTCAGCAGAATATTTTCTATACTGTGTCAAAGAATTAAAAGTGATATGGGAGCTATAACCGAGAATTGCATTAAAATCACTCTCTTTATAAACAGGTGAATATGTGTGTGCCATTGATCCTATCTCTTCAAAACAAAGCCTGGCTTCATCTAAAGAACTTGCTGCCGCCCCTGAAATATATTCCTTCAGAATCGGAAATACACCCCACATTGCAAATCCTTTAAATGCCAGAATTATTTCAGCCCCCGATTCATCTGAAACATGTTTTATCAAAGAAAGATTTTTGCGGAATCTTTCTTCGTCAATCACATAACAAGGTGATGGTATTTTATTATAGTCTATTGCCAACTTATTAGTTTTATAGTAAACAGTTTAACGGCGAAAAGACACAAATGTGTAACGGCATAATGAAAGTGATGGTCTTTTCTTGCCATTGAGCCACTGAGCCTTATCTAAAGTTCCAGATCAACATCGTGAAGTTCCACCCATGGTAATCCCAGACGATTCAATTCAGCCATAAACGGATCGGGATCAAACTCCTCAACATTGAAAACTCCAGGCTTTTTCCAGATTCCTTTAAGATACATCATGGCGCCAATTGCTGCAGGAACGCCGGTTGTATAGCTTACGCCCTGTGCTCCTGTTTCAGCATAAGCTGCCTGGTGACTGCAATTGTTATATACGTAATAAGTTATTTCCTTACCGCTTTTAATTCCTCTGATACGACAACCTATCGATGTCTCGCCGGTATAGTTTTCTCCCAGCTCACCCGGATCGGGAAGCACGGCTTTCAGAAACTGAATCGGGATAATCTCACGGCCGTCGAACATGATAGGCTTAATTCCTGCCATTCCTATATTCTGAATTACCCTCAGATGCGTAAGATATTCCTGTCCAAATGTCATCCAGAACCTTGCTCTCTTAAGTGTGGGATAGTTTTTAACCAGGGATTCAAGTTCCTCGTGATAAATAAGATAGGATTCCTTTGGACCAATCCCGGGATAGTTTAACGGTTTATGAATTTCATGAGGCTTTGTTATTACCCAATTACCATTCTCCCAGTATTTGCCTTTTTGTGTAACTTCCCTTATATTGATTTCAGGATTAAAATTAGTAGCAAATGGTTTACCATGATCACCCGCGTTACAATCAACTATATCAAGATAATGGAGCTCATCAAAATAGTGTTTAGCAGCATAAGCAGTGTATATTGAGGTTACACCAGGATCGAACCCGCAACCAAGGATTGCTGTAATACCCGCTTTTTTATATTTGTCGATATAAGCCCACTGCCAGCTGTATGCATACTTTGCCTCTTCAAGTGGCTCATAATTAGCTGTATCAAGATAAGCCACACCTGTTTCGAGACATGCGTCCATTATGTGCAGATCCTGATATGGTAAAGCAACATTTACAACTAAATCGGGCTTAAATGACTGTATTAGTTTTATAAGTTGAGGAACGTTATCAGCATCAACCTGAGCGGTTTTAATCTTGTTCTTTCCAATTTTTTCAGCAATAGCATCACACTTGGATTTTGTCCTGCTGGCTAACATTATTTCATTAAAAACCTGAGGCAACGAGGCCATTTTGTGAACAACAACAGTACCGACACCACCGGCACCAATTACTAAAACTTTTCCCATAGGTTCATTATTATTACAAATAATTAAATCGTTCAAAAATCACTTTCCCCACAGTAAGCTCAAGTTTATTGAGATATTATCAATAAACTGACCCAAATATAATACATTAAAATGACCATTCAATGGACTTAGATAATTCTAATTGCTACTGACTTAACGAAGAACAGAGGAAATATGAACAAAACTAATTCTGACTATATTTGTATCCTCAAAATACTTTAACCTTCGTATGAAGCTTATCAATCCTCTGCTGATTATCCGGATTTTAAGTACGATACTGCTGATAGAGACAATATCGTTTCTTTTCTGTTTGCCGGTGGTTTTTATTTATAAAGAATCTCCCACTCCCTTTTTACTATCAGCGGCAATAACTTTCTTCTTCTCGGCAATATTTTATTTTATTTCACGGGAAGCTGATTCAAAGAAATTCACAAACAGAGATGGATTTCTGGCTGTTACCCTTTCATGGGTCATTTTTTCACTTCTTGGGACTTTACCATACCTTATTAGTGGCACGATTCCTTCCTTTACTGATGCATTCTTCGAATCTACTTCCGGATTGTCAACAACTGGTTCGTCAATTCTGAAAAATGTTGAGATACTTCCATACTCAATTTTGTTTTGGAGAAGCTTAACACACTGGATTGGAGGAATTGGGATGATCGTAATCCTTATAATCATTTTGCCATCAATAAGAGCCACTGGGTACCAGTTATTCAGTCTTGAGTCTTCAATGAAAGAAAAAATTCATGCAAAAACAAAAGCTATTGTCTTTCGTGTTCTTTTTATTTATCTTGGATTAACTCTGGCTGAAATATTGCTTCTTAACATTGGAGAAATGAATCTTTTTGATAGTATCTGTCATTCTTTTGGAACAGTTGCTACCGGTGGATTTTCAACAAAGAATAATAGCCTTGCATATTATTCGTCTTACAGTCAATATATTGTAATGATATTTATGTTTCTGGCCGGGACAAGCCAGGTTATTTACTATTATATTGTCAAACTTAACTTTAAAAAAGTCAGGCAGAATGAAGAACTGTGGTTCTATATTGCTGTGATTCTTATTTCCGGGACTATTGCAACTATAATTCTTCACTTAAATTCTGCCAGAACATTCGAAGAATCTTTCCGGGAAGGATTTTTCCAGATTATATCAATTATCACCTGCACAGGATTTACTTCAGCTGATTATTTGCTTTGGCCGGGAGCAGCTCTTCTCCTCATCTTTCTTCTGATGTTTTCAGGAGCCAGTACCGGGTCTACCGGTGGTGGGATAAGGATGGCCAGGCATTTAATTGTACTTAAAAACTTTAAAAATATCTTTATCAAACTTAACCACCCTAAATCTATATCTTTTATAAAATTAAATGGTAAAAGCGTGACTGAAAACACTAATATCTCTATACTTTCGTTTGTCGTCCTGTACTTGTTTATCTTTGTGCTTGGAACGGTTATCGTCGTTATTACAGGTGTTGATCTGATCACAGCGTCCAGTTCCGCAGCCACCTGTATGGCAGGTATTGGTCCCGGTCTGGGAAGCGTGGGACCTTCAAGTAACTTCGCAAATTTGCCTGAAGCAAGCAAAGTTGTATTAAGTCTGCTTATGATTATCGGAAGACTTGAGATTATTACGGTGTTCACGATCTTTACAAGAACTTTCTGGAAGCTTTAAGTAATTTTCGCACATAATCAAGGCTTTCCGGAGTTCCCACGTCTATCCAGTAGCCTTCATCGTGTTTTAAGGTATATATTTTATGCTCTGTAGCCAGGCCAAGATATAAATCGATCATCGAATAGATCCCCTCACTCATATAATTAAAGATCTCCGGTTCAACAATATGCATGCTGGAAAATGCAATTTCAGAAAGACCGGCTTCTGTAACACCTGAAAGAATCTGTTCTCCGGTGGAAACATTCCTCCACCCTCTCAGTCTTCCTTCCTTATCTACCAGAAGGAATCTTTGTCCAGGCCGATGTCTTACAGCCAGTGTAGCCAGACCTTTTTTCTCAAGATGCAAGCTGTACAGTGAGGTAAGATTCAGATCAGATATAATATCTACATTATAAAGAAGGAATGGGTCCTTTCCAAAGAATTTGCGTGCTTTAAACAATCCTCCTCCATTTTCAAGGAGCTGATCTCTTTCATCCGAAACAGAAATCATGAATCCAATTTTGTTAAGCCTTCTCACCTCATCCTCAACCATATCAGCGAAGTGATGCACATTTATAATTATATCATCAAAACCATGCGCGGTACACTTCTCAACTGCAAGCTGAAGAGCTGTTTTTCCATTAATGTCAACAAGAGCCTTTGGAATACTTTCGGTTATCGTTCCAAGTCTTTTACCCAATCCTGCAGCAAAAATCATTGCTTTCATCTTCTCTGATAGTTCATTTTTTAACCACGGAGTTCACGGAGTAGCCTGGCTTTTACTCTTCTATTTTTCCTTTCACCTGTTTTCCCCTTCTTTAACCTTTTGTCTTTTTCCTTTAGGCTTTAGTCTTTCAATCTATTGACCTACCTTGTTCTAACTTCTTGTATATCTCAACACCGGGTATCAGTCTGACAGTCTGGAACATCTCTGTAAGTGAAACTGGAAGTTGTTTTGAATCAATCAATTGTATCAATAGTTTTACAGCCGGAACTATACTACCCGTAAATGTGGGTTTCTTTTCGTAAAGACCTCTGAAACCGAATGCACCCAGAGCCTGCATAAGCCTTATCATACTGAACCCGGCATAATATCCCCTGAATTCTGTCTTACTTTCACCGGAGGCAGAGCAGAAATTATTTAAATGATATTCAAGGAGTCTTGTACGCGATTCTTCAGGTATGTGGGCCTTAGCATCATACAGGAGGGAGGCGACATCATATTGAGGAGCACCCTTCCTCCCACCCTGATAATCAATAAACCATGGGTCACCACCTACAAGCATAACATTAGCCGACTGAAAATCTCTGTAGAGGAAATAATCCTGCTTTGTTTCAAGGAGAAAATCTGCCAGTAAAATAAAATCCTGTTCCAGCCTGCGCTCATTAAAAGAAACCGCAACGAGCTTAAGAAACATATATTTAAAATAATTCATATCCCACATCATCGATTGTCTGTCGAAGCTTCTGTGCGGATAACAGAGATCCAGATTCAGTCCATCAATCCCATTTATCTGGAAACTGATAAGTTTGTCAAGAATCTTACGATATATATCCTCAGTTTCAGCATCAAAACCAGTTCCGGCATGTTTTTCCTGCAGCCATGTAAACAGATTTATATCACCAAGATCCTTTAGAAAATAGACGAATTTCTCAGGCAAGTATCCGAAGATTTCAGGAACAGGCAGTTCTTTGGAAATGAAATGTTTTGTAAAACCGATAAATGCTTCATTTTCTTCAGGGTTTGGATTATATGCCCCGATTACACTTTTGCCCCGGTCTGAAATTCTGAAATATTTTCTGTCTGAACCGCTTTGTGGCAAAGCCACAATCCCGATATCAGAACCACCAAATAACTCCTTGTATCCGTCCGATACAATATCAATTTCACTCATTTCGTATCACCTTTAGCGTTTACCGATTGTCGTTTTGCGTTTTGTCTTGTAACTTTTGTCTTTTATCTTTTATCTTTAAAGCCTGATCATAATCTTTTTCCTGTACAGGATCAACACCACACCCCAAATCAGCAACATCTGGATTATCGCGAACATCAGGCTTCCGTTTAGATTGCCTGCAACCGGAACACAGACCCTGGAATAAAACCAATCATAAAGATTTACGGTAGTGCTCCCTGAGGATATTTTAATGATCAGCATTAATCTGGTCCAGATCCCGGCAAGAAAGTAGGCGAAAATAGCATTTGTACCAAATACTACAAAAAATGTTCCCCATGCCTGGAGTTTTAAAACATCTGTAATCAGGTAGATAACCGCAAAAACACACATAGCAATACCTGCCGAATAGAGAACATACGAACTTGTCCATAAAGGTTTATTTATCGGGAAGATCATGTTCCACAGGTAACCAAGTCCTATAGCGGCAGCGCCAAGCAGAAGGAGTTTAATTACACTTTTGCCACTTGCAGAACCTTTTCCAAGCATTCCCCCAATGAAATAGCCTATGATAACAGTTCCTATTGCAGGTATGGTACTTAATAACCCTTCAGGTTCAAAAGGAATTCCAAATCCCTTATAGAGATGGTTTTTACCAAGAATGGCAAGGTCAGCTTTGAGGACAAAGTTCCCTTGAAGGCTGTAGGGATCAGCACCTCCAAAAAAAGCCAGGATTCCCCAATAAAGAAGCAGAAGAACTGCAATTACAATCCATAAATATTCCCTTCTGACTGCAAGGCAGATTAATGATCCCATACAATATGCCAGAGCAATGCGCTGCAGTACTCCCATTATCCTGAGGGTTGAATAATCCCTTCCAAAATAAGGAAAGATCGTCAGAAACAAGCCAACGGCAAAGATCGTTACAGTGCGTCTGAATATCCTTAGAATGGAGCTCCCGTTAATCTCATTGCCGTATTTTTTCAAAGAATAAAATGTCGACATGCCTACTATAAAAAGGAAAAAAGGGTATACAAGATCAGTCGGGGTACAACCATTCCATTTTGAGTGCTCCAGCGGAGAATATACATATTGCCAGCTTCCAGGAGTATTTACAATTATCATAAATGCCAGTGTCAACCCTCTGAATATGTCCAGAGAAACTAACCTTCCACTGCTTTTTGCCATAGATAAAACAAGATATTATCTGGTAAAAATAATAATTAAAGCGGATTTATAATGTTTCCCGCTGATCTCGTTGATTTACGCTGATTCAAAGAAAATTTCTGCGCCGATCTGCGGAATCTGCGTGGAAAACAGTCAAGTTATCATATATAAAAATGTTACTTTTGAGAGGATTCAATATTCGATATTATCTATTCATTCTTTATTAAATTACAATTCAACATGAATTTAAAAACATCAGTAAGATATTTTTATCTGGTATTAGCAGTGTTATTGGTAAGTAATAAAATTTTAGCTCAGCAGTCCGATCCACCATTTCTGAAATATTTGAACCATCCATGGGTCGATTCGGTTATGAAAACCCTTACACTTGACCAGCAGATTGCACAATGCATCTGGATTGCCGGTTATTCAGATAAGGATATTTCACACGAAGTTGAAATTACTGACATCATCAGAAAATATGGCGTTGGCGGAATCGTATTCTTCCAGGGTACAGCTGCAAAACAGGCTGAATTGACCAATTTTTACCAGAGCATTTCAAAGGTACCCCTTCTTATTTCTCTCGATGCCGAATGGGGTGTTGGAATGAGGCTGGCTAATATTGATAAGTTTCCTTATCAAATGACTCTTGGAGCAATACAAAATGATTCACTTATATATAGTTTCGGAAAGGCCGTGGCAATGCAATTCAGAAGACTAGGAATGCAGGTGAATTTCGCACCGGTCCTTGATATAAATGTTAATTCGCAGAATCCGGTTATAAATTATCGTTCATTCGGTGAGAACAGGGAAAAGGTAACATCAAAAAGCCTCATGTATATGAAAGGAATGCAGGATAATGGCATTCTGGCAACCGGGAAACATTTTCCGGGACATGGAGATACCAATGTTGATTCACACCTTGATTTACCAATAATAACCCATTCGAGGGCAAGATTGGACAGCGTTGAACTATTTCCCTTCAGAAGGCTTATCAATGAAGGCATCGGGAGTATTATGGTTGCACATCTTAATCTGCCATCACTCGACACAACTACGGGCCTTCCATCAACACTGTCACATGTGATAATAACCGGACTGCTGAAGAATGAGCTCGGATTCAGAGGATTAGTGATTACAGATGCTATGATGATGAAGGCAGTGACAAAGTATTTCAAACCAGGCGAGGCAGATGCCAAAGCTCTTGAAGCCGGAAACGATGTAGCTGAATTTGTTACGGATGTCGAAGCAACGATCAGGGAAACAAAGAACTATATCTCCCGGAAAAAACTTACTGCTGATGATATTGCATTGAAGTGCAGAAAAGTGCTTGCGCTTAAATACTGGTCAGGGTTGAATAAGCCACAAATTATAAATAAAAACAATATTGATAATGAGGTATCTCCAATGATATCAAAAGCATTAATCCGTAATCTTTATGCAAACGCTCTGACTGTACTCAATAATGAAAAGAATATCATACCGGTAAAAAACCTGCAGAATATTAAAATTGCCACAATTGCCATAAATAGTGACAATATTTCAACTTTTCAGAAAAGAATTGCAGAATACTATCCGGCTGACCAGTTTTTCATCAATCCCTCCGATACTGCTGCATCCCGCATTCTGCTGAAAAAAATTTCCGCATACGACCTGGTTATTGCAGGGGTATTCGATCTCGATCAGAGACCAAATATGGGATTCGGAATAAAACCGGAATTGACCGGGTTCCTTGAAAAGCTTATTTCAAACAATAAAACCATAATCTCATGGTTTGGTAACCCATATGGAATAGATAAAGTAAGTATTCTTCAGAAAGCATGCGGCCTTCTGCTCGCATATCAGGAAAATGACTATACAGAAGATCTTTCTGCTCAGCTTATTTTCGGAGGAATTGGCGCTGTGGGTACTCTTCCGGTAAGTATAAATAATAAATGGCGGTCAGGTTATGGAATTATGACTCCTGGAAACTTACGGCTGCAATATGGCTTTCCTGAAAGCGCAGGCATGTCATCATCTGTCTTAAACCATAAAATTGACTCGATAGTCAATGCAGGTCTGGTGGCAAAGGCATATCCCGGATGTGTAGTTATGGCCGCAAGAAAAGGAGTTGTTGTATTTCAGAAAGCGTATGGTTATCAGACATATGACGACAGGATTGCTGTAAGAGAAGATGATCTGTACGATCTGGCCTCAATCACAAAGATATCATCAACTCTGGCCGGATTGATGCTCCTCAATACCGAAGGTAAATTCTCGCCCGATAAGACTTTAGGGTATTATCTTCCCGATTTCCGGAAAACAAACAAGGGAAATATTGGGATGAGAGATTTCCTGACGCATCAGGCCGGATTAACGCCTTTTATCCAGTTCTGGAAGGAGACAATAAAAAAGAATGGGAAATTCAAGCCAAGGACTTTTAGTTATGAGTATGGAAAGAGATACCCTTTTGAGGTTGCACAAGGTCTTTATATCTATAAAAACTACAGGAAGAGGATGTTTAATGAGATTAAGAAGAGTCCGCTTGGCGATAAAAAATATGTTTATTCAGATCTCACCTTCATTATTGCACCGGAAATCATCGAAAATATAACCCGACAAAAGTGGTATGATTTCGTAACAGACAGTATTTATAAAAAAATCGGTGCTGTTGAAATGGGTTTTAATCCCTATAAAAGATTTCCAATGAGCAGAATTGTTCCCACCGAATATGATTCTCTTTTCAGGAAACAGCAATTACAGGGGACTGTCCACGATGAAGCTGCCGCCATGCAGGGTGGAATATCGGGTCATGCAGGCTTGTTTTCTAATGCAAATGACCTGATGAAGCTGATGGAGCTCTATCGCAGGATGGGTGAATATGGGGGTCAGCAGATTATCAGCAGAAATGTAATGGAAGATTACACAAGAGTGCAGTTTCCAGGGAATAATAACCGCAGGGGCTTGGGATTCGATAAACCTCTTCTTAATAATTCCACGCTCTCACAAAAAGATTCCTACCCTGCAAAAAGCGCTTCTCCGGAAAGTTTTGGTCATTCTGGCTATACAGGGACTTTTGTATGGGTTGATCCTGTATCTGAAATTACTTATGTTTTTCTGTGTAACAGAGTCTATCCGACCCGAAGGAATGAGGAGCTGTATAATATGAATATCAGGTCAGAAATACTTCAGGCAATATATGATTCGATAAAGAAATAGGACGCAAGGCTTAAGACTCGAACTTGCACACCCTTGCGAGCACCAGCCCCTCAAGCTGGCGTGTCTACCAATTTCACCATCTGGGCGAGGATCAATACGTTACACTTCTATCTGACATCATTTTACTAAAGATTCAGATACTTACCAGGACAACAATATTTTCTACAGAGAGGGATAAAAGAGGGGTTTGCTTCTCAAATGCTTCTCAAAAATGAATGTAAAATTTTATGTAAGAAAATCCTGTACAGAAAGTAAAATCATTATCTGTATTCTTAAAGATCATGCTAACATGCTCAGGTTATCAACAGAGCACACAATCTCGGTTCATCACTGGGACGCAAAAAGTCAGAGGGCAAAGAAGACCATGATTGGTCATGAACAACTGAATGATACCCTGGATAATCTTAAAATGGAAGTTCTTAAGCAAATAAGGGACTATAAACTTCAAGGTGTTACTGAATGGCCTGTGCTTACATACCTGATCATCAATAATTCAGATGATAACGATCATCGCTATAACCATACACCAAGTGCATAGCAGTTTAATCAATCGACGATTCAGATTCTTGATTACGAATAAAAATAACCCCGGTAGAATGATATGAAACTCTGCCGGGGTCTTAATAGCCATTATCCTAATTCTTTACGCAACGAATGGAAAAGCCTAATCTATATGCATAGTCGATTCTCTCGAAACTGCTATAATTATAGGACAGATATCGACCCCAAGCATTACCACCTCCCTCGTCAGAAAAACTCCACCAGTAACCCTCTGCTCCAAGATTGTAGAAAAATCCCATGTCGTCTATTTTTCCACCAGGTAGAGCAGTGAATCCGCTTTCATTAGTTGTTCCTGTATTGGGAGTTAGCCAATTGGTTGTTCCAGTTTCTTTTAATTTGCCCCCCGCCACACTTGCACCCCCCAAATAAACACTTAAAGTTTCCCATTCAGAATCGGTAGGTACATGCCAACCTGACGGGCAAAGCTTGCCAGTCTTTACTGTGTACCAATTATACAAACCTCCAACTATATCTTTCGCAGCAGCTGCATTATTATACCAACAGTACCCTGGTGTCACTAATGAAACCCAAGATGATCTATCAGTAATATTTGGGATATTAGAATTATCATTGAATTTAGTAGTTTTTAGGTTTTCTGCCATCCAAACCTGAGTTCCTATAATTACGGTTTTGTAAACATTACCATCATTGTCAGTAACGGTTGTGGCAGCTGCAGGCGTGTTAATACTTATTTCATTCCCATAAGCTGTTCCAGCACTATTGGTAGCATATGCTCTTATATAATATATTGTTCCTGCTGAAAGTCCGGAAATTGAAGAAACAAATGTTCCTGTTCCTGTGCCATCTGATGTTTTCGTGCTTAATGTAATAGTTGGTCCAGTTGTTATTGCCCAGCATACTCCACGAGCTGTGATAGACCCTCCTCCATCGCTTGTCACATTACCACCACTCGATGCGGTAGTTTGTGTTATTAAGGATGCAACAGTAGTTGTCAGAGTTGGAATTACTATTGCTACAGTTGTGTTAAATGTAATATCTGATCCATAAGCTGTTCCTGCTGAATTGGTCGCATAAGAACGTACATGATATAAAGTGTTTGCAGAAAGACCGGTAATGCTACTTGTGAAAACTCCAATACCCGTTCCATCTGATGTTTTTGTATTAGAAGGAATAGTTGGATTGGCACTTGTACTCCAGCACACCCCGCGTTCTGTAATTGATGCTCCACCGTCAGAAGTTATATTTCCACCACCTGAAGCTAACGTCGCTGCAATATTTGAAATAGGTGATGTTGAAAGAACGGGAGTTGTAGCGGATTCTTTTTTAGTACACCCACATAATAATATTAAAAAGAACGCTGTATTAAAAATTGTATAAGCCCCTGATAATTTTTTCATATCTGGTATTTTATTAGTCGATAGGATGAGAATTAATATTTCACATGATCATAATCTAAAGTTAACAAAAACTTAATCGAATCTTATAAACCTTTAAAAAATGTTTGACAAATTATGAACATGTAGAAAGTACTTCTGTCCATGTGACGAAACACTCGATTTGATTGCAGAGGGATATATTTCATCCTCCAGCGTAAATACGTGCGATGATTGCTGGGATTTGATCGAGCTTTCAGAATTTGATCTATCGGAATCATTTTCGGATGCTGATCCAGGCTTGTAATTTTACTTTATAATACTCCGGTATATTGCCGGAGTATTTTTCTAACATGCATTGAATTCTATTTCACTTCTTAAAAAATGTCAAATGAAAATCTTCCTAATAATATGTTTTATAATTGTGATTGCCTGGATCATCTTAGATAGCCTTGATAATAATGATCGAGATGATAATATTTTTAACATGATGTAATTTCTCTGTTTTTTGGATCATGCTTACTAAAAAGCTGATTTAAATGCTAAATGTTAACATTCGGAAAAAAAGCATTTTTATTAAACAAAATATATAAATTAATTGTAAATTTAAAATGTCTAAACAATGATAACCAAATTGAACGTATCTTAAAGGTCCTAAGAAGATACAAATCAATACCTCTTTGCTATTCTTCACCTCTTTTAAGTAGTTTGAGTTAACAGTTGAAAAACGGTGAAAATGTTATATTCTCCATATTTTTTTTTATTTATAGACCCTATGTAATTATGAAAACCATATTTTGGATTTCCGCAGTGATTAGTTCTGTATTATTATTAATCTTTTCTACAGAATGTACAAAGAAAGAATCTGTAGTTATTCCTATTATCTTAACTACACCTATTACTAATATTGCTGCAACGCTGGCTTATAGTGGTGGCAACATTACTTCAGATGGAGGAGGAACCATTACAGTAAGAGGTGTATGCTGGAGCACAAATGCAAACCCAACTGTTGATCTTACCACGAAAACATCAGATGGAACAGGGAGTGGTATCTTTACAAGCAGTATAACTGGTCTTACCGCTAATACCCAATATCACATAAGATCTTACGCTACCAATTCAGCAGGAACAGCTTATGGCTCAGATGTTGTATTTACTACAACTGTTGCAGTAGTAATTCCTACTATCACAACGACATCTGTTTCTTTTATTACAAATACAACTGCTACTTCGGGTGGCAACATTACTTCAGATGGTGGAGGCACCATTACGGCAAGAGGGGTATGCTGGAGCACAAATGCAAACCCAACTGTTGATCTTACCACGAAAACATCAGATGGAACAGGGAGTGGTATCTTTACAAGCAGTATAACTGGTCTTACCGCTAATACCCAATATCACATAAGATCTTACGCTACCAATTCAGCAGGAACAGCTTATGGCTCAGATGTTGTATTTACTACAACTGTTGCAGTAGTAATTCCTACTATCACAACGA
>Ga0224522_1000029_pt1 | contig 98524 bp, 81 predicted proteins | sample CFST25metaG_FD_182733 | JGI IMG/M metagenome (GOLD analysis project Ga0224522, IMG submission 182733) | Peat soil microbial communities from Stordalen Mire, Sweden - C.F.S.T25 | ecosystem: Environmental > Terrestrial > Soil > Wetlands > Peat | place: Sweden: Norrbotten County, Stordalen Mire...
GTAACGAAACAAATTGAAAGAATAAAAAAAGAAATAAATCCGGGAATAAACTTATTGAAAATAATTTCTAAACAAATATATGAAATTTAATGCCGGAGACCGTTTTCGCACAGTCTCTCCAGCTTGGTAACGAGAGATTAATTTTCAATTTTCAAATTTATTAATTCGTTTTAACAACCTTTTTTTGTTCGGTTTTTTCTTCAACAGGCTTTTTCTCAGTTTCAGCCTTTTTCTGTTCGCTGTTATTTTTTTCCTTAAGAGTTTTTGCTATCCATTTTGTAGTAACAGATTTCGGTCTGATAAGCGGGAAGTTGAATGCACGGTTTAATACGAGCTGTGCAGAAAGTCCGAGAATTCGCGATACGGAGAAAAGCACAGTATAATATTCATATTCAGTCATACCGTAATGATGCAGTAACGCGCCGCTTGCGGCATCAACGTTCGGCCAAGGGTCTTTGGCTTTTCCTTTTGCAAGTAATATTTTAGGAACTATTTCAAAAAGTTGTTTTACAATTATTAATGTTTCATCTTCCGGGAACATTTTATCTCCAAAGTTTACAAGCGCGGTAAATCTCGGGTCGGTAACGCGCAGAACAGCGTGCCCGTAACCTGAAATAACTTTTTTATTATCGAGAAGGCTGATGCAATAATTTTTAATTTCATCATCACTTGGTGTGTGTCCTATGTCATCACGCAGTTTCATAATAAATCTCAGGCATTCCTGGTTCGCAAGTCCATGTAATGGTCCCGCCAATCCGTTCAATCCGCCGCCGACAGCAAAATAAATATCCGATAATGCAGAACCAATTGTCTGCGTAGCAAATGCACTTACATTTCCGCCTTCATGGTCGCAATGCAGAACCATATATAATTGCATTAATTTTGCGAATGAACCATCAGGGTCATCTACTCCAAGCAGTCTTGCAAAATTAGAAGCCCAGTCAAGAGAGTAATCGGGATTTATTCTCGGTCCCTTATTAAATTTTCTCCTGTAGATGTACGCGCCTATAACGGGAATTCTCGCGATAAGATTTAATGCATCCCAGAACATCGGCTCCCAAAGATAATCTTTTGGCAAGCCTTCTTCGTATCTTTTTTTGAAATAAGATTCGTTTTCCATTACAAGCACGGCAGTGTTCAGCATGACCATCGGATGTGTTTCAATAGGAAGGCCGTTAATTACATTCCATACATAAAACGGAACTTCAGTACGCCGCTTCAATTCGTTTTGTAAATCTATCAAAGCTTCCCTTTCAGGAAGTTCACCCGTCAACAAAAGATAAAAAATTTCTTCGGGTAATTTTTCAGTAAGCTCGAGAATGGGAATTCCGCGGATTATCAGCCCCGTATCGAGACCAACTTCCGAAGTATCGCAAATTAATCCTTTAATTCCACGCATTCCTCCGAATATTTGTTCAACGGTAACTTCACCAATTTGCGTTGCTGAATTTTTTGCAAGGATGCTTTTCATTTCTTCCCTTTGCTGAGGGATAATCTCTGCAAGTCTATCTTTTAGTATCATGATTTTTATTTATTTAAATTAATGGGCAATATATGTTTATTTTTGTAAAGTAAAAAGATATGTTTACTTACCTCATAATATTTCAGTGCAAATTCTTACTTTAATTAAAATGAGGTCTGAAGCAATCATTCCCTGTTATGTACAGAGAATCAAATTGAATTAAAGTCATTTTAATATTAATTTAACATAATTTAAAATTTAAAAGTTTATATTATGAAAATCACATATCACGGACATTCGTTCGTTCAAATTGAAAATGATAAGTTTTCCATTGTGATTGACCCTTTTATAAGCGGAAATCCGGTTGTAAAGACACCCGTTGATAAGGTGAAATGTGATTATATTATACTGACTCACGGGCACGGGGACCATATAAGCGATGCGGTTGAAATTGCTCAAAAAAATGATGCGACTGTAATAGCAATGTTTGAAATCGCAAATTTTGCGGCGAAAAATAATTTGAAAAATCATCCGCTTAGTATCGGAGGTGGGTTTAATTTTCCGTTTGGAAGAGTTAAATTAACAATAGCACATCATTCATCATCATTTCCCGATGGAAGTTATGCTGGAGACCCGGCAGGTGTTTTGCTTTATATTGACGGGAAAACCATTTATCACGCCGGTGATACGGGATTGTTTTATGATATGAAACTTATAGGTGAAATGAATAATATTGATTATGCATTTCTTCCGATTGGAGATAATTTTACTATGGGCATTGACGACGCAGTAAAAGCTGCTGAATTCGTAAATGCTAAAATTACGGTTCCGATACATTACAATACTTTCGATATAGTGAGAGCAAACCCGGAAGATTTTAAGAAGAAGGTCGATTCAATCGGCAAAAAGTGCGAGATAATAAAATTTGGCGAATCTATTAATATCTGACGAAAATCATTTTAGAAAATTTTAAGGGAAAGCGAAATAAATTAATTTGACGAAAATAATATCAATATCAAACCAAAAAGGCGGAGTCGGAAAAACTACTACTGCTGTGAATCTTTCTGCCTGCATTGCTGAATCAGGTAAGAAGGTTTTACTAATCGATGCAGACCCGCAGGCTAATGCGACTACAGGAATGGGTATAGAAGCAAAAGATGATGAAAAATCAATTTATGAATTATTAATTTCGGATAAAAAGCTGGAAGAGTGCATAAAACCGACACAGGTTGAGAATCTTTTCATCGTGACTTCGCATATTAATCTTGTTGCCGCAGAACTCGAACTTGTAAATATTCAATCCAGGGAAAGAGTTTTAAAAGATAAATTAAAAGATTATACGAAAAATATTTCTTACGATTCATTTGATTTCGATTTTGTATTTATAGACTGCCCGCCTTCACTCGGATTAATCACGGTTAATTCATTGAATGCGGCAGATTCTGTTTTGATTCCTGTTCAATGTGAATATTATGCTCTCGAAGGATTAACACAGCTTCTTACGACAATAAAAATGGTAAAGAATTCTTTTAATCCGCCACTTGTAATTGAGGGCTATCTTTTAACAATGTTCGATTCAAGGTTGAAACTCGCGAATCAGGTTGAAGCCGAACTCCGGAAATTTTTCGGAGATAAAGTTTTTAAAACGAAAATTGCGCGAAACGTAAAACTCGGAGAAGCACCAAGTTATGGAAAACCAATAAGTGTCTATGACCCGTTTTCAGTCGGAGCAAAAAATTATGAAGAGCTGGGGAGTGAGTTTATAGAGAGGAATAAGTAGGATTAGTGATTAGTAGTTAGTTATTAGTGATTAGAAAAAATTAGTAGTTAGTAGATAGTAGATAGTAGATAATAGATAGTAGATAGTAGTTATTAGTTATTAGAATTTATTTTAAATATATTTTATTAAACTCCGGAGGAGTTTAATATTTATAGGAAGTGAATATCATTAATACCCAACCCCGTAGGGGTTGCATATTTGTTGGGGTGAATGTTCGTTGGGGTATTGATTTAATTCTTATTTAATATAAAAATTACAAAATTATTGCATTAAACAAATTTATAAAATAAAATTATCCGTTTCACAAAATAATTTTTTTAAATAATGGAAATAAAAGGCGGACTTGGAAAGGGATTATCAGCGCTGTTCGACCAGAAAAAAGTTGATCTCAATTCACTGGAGCAATCGGTTGAAAATACCGCTGATAAAATCTTATTCGAAATTGAGATTGCTAAAATAAATCTGAATCCTTACCAACCGCGTGAAGATTTTGATGAAGAGAAATTAAATGAATTAACCGATTCCATTAAGAGAAAAGGATTATTACAACCGGTAACTGTAAAGATTTCTGCAGACAAAAAAAGTTATGATTTGATTTCGGGAGAAAGGCGCATTCGCGCTTTAAATAAAATCGGAATGAAAACTATTCCTGCTTTTATTTATAAAACGGATGATACAAGCCTTGAAAATTTTCTCGAACTCGCTCTTATCGAAAATATACAGAGGGAAGACCTGAACCCTATGGAACTTTCAGATTCGTTTCAGAAATTAATCGATGAGTGCAACCTTACGCAGGAACAGGTTGCCGACAAAGTTGCGAAGAAGAGAAGCACCGTTGCGAATTATCTGAGACTTCAAAGACTTCCTGCGGAATTAAAAGTTTCCCTCAGGAAGAATGAAATTACGGAGGCTCACGCCAGAACTCTATTGAGATTAGATAATTATGAAGAGCAGATTTCTTTATGGAAAAAAATTATCAGAGAAAATATTTCTGTCAGGCAGCTTGAAGATTTAACTAAATCCAAAGTTAAACTGAAAAAGAGAAAAAAAGCTGATATTAAAAATGAAAACGATACTTACCTGAATTCCCTTGAGGAAAAGCTCAGAATTTTCTTTGGAACTAAAGTTCAGATAAAAACAAAAACAAAAAACACAGGTGAAATTATAATTGATTATTATTCGGATGATGACCTCGAACGAATACTCGAAAAGTGCGAGTAAAATAAAATAAAATATTTACAAAATAATTATAAAGCACATATGAAAAAAATTCTCTATTCTCCAAATGCTCCCGAACCAATCGGACCATATTCGCAGGCAATAGAGTTTGGAAATTTGATTTTTACTTCCGGACAAATTGCTCTAGATATAAACGGTTCAATTGTTTCTGATGACATAAAGCATCAGACTAAAAAAGTTATAAGTAATTTAAAAAGCATCCTTGAAGAAAACGGAGCTTCACTCGATAGCGTTGTCAAGACAACTGTATTTATGAAAGATATGAATGACTTCGCAGCTATGAATGAAGTTTATTCCGATTTTTTTCAAACGTCAATGCCTGCCAGAAGCACAGTGCAGGTCGCGAAACTGCCGAAAGACGTAAAAGTTGCAATAGAAGTTATCGCATATAAACCATAAGTATTATTAAAAGGAGGGAGGCAAATTGAAGACCTATAACTTTAAACCCTTGCACGCTGTCCCGGGCACGGGACCGATATGCTTTAAAATAGGAACGATTATAAATTCCGATATTGGAAAGGTATGGGAAAATGTATGCAAAAGCGATAAGGTGAAAAGGTATTTTACAAACGATGCCAAGCGCGACCTTGACAGGGAAGGCGAGGTTCTATGGATTTGGGGCAACGAAGGTGCGCTAATCAATGTACTTGAAGTTATTCCATACGAAAAAATTGTTTTCGAATGGAATGGCTATATGGTTGATTATAAAGTCAGAACTGAATTTTTATTTGAACCGAAAGGAAAAAAAGTTTTATTTCAAATCCGTGAATGCGGCTGGGATATGGATGATAAAGGTGTTAAAAGTGCCCTCGCAAACTGTAACGGCTGGAGCGATTTTATAAATGCCTTAAAAATTTTTACGGAACACAACATAAGTTATTTGAATAAATAAATTTTTAAAATTCATAAAATTAAAGATTCATAAGATTCATAAAATTCTTAAGATTAAAGATTTAAAAGATTCATTTATACCTAATTTAATATCTTCGATTTATTATCATATCTTTTTAAGTTACTAACTTTCAACAGTGTAGTCAGAACAATCTTTACAATCTTTATAATCTTTATAAACTTTGTAAACTTTATAAACTTTACAAACTTGACGAACTTGATAAACTTGAGGAAGTAGAGAATATTTTTAGTATTTGAATTGCTTAATAATTTAATTTATTTAACACCTTATTTAATTTAATAATATATGTACAAAATTAAGCTAATTGTTATAACTTTTCTGATTTTTTCTTTCACAACCGTTACTTTTTCTTTACCGAAAAAGTTTTTATTTGATGCCGCACATTACCAGACAGCCGGAAATGCAGATTGGGTAATAGACGAAGATAATCACGTGCCCGGCAGGTATCCGACTCCCGACCAAAATACGGTAACAACCTCAACAGTAGAAACTTATTGGACCGGGGCTATCTCATCATGGGGTATTGCTCTTGTTCAGCTCGGACATCACGTTGAAAGTTTACCATCAGGTGTAACGATAACCTACGGCACAAGTAACCCGCAGGACCTTTCAAATTATGATGTCTTTATAGTTGACGAACCTAATTCTCCTTTTACTCTTGCTGAAAAAAATGCAATTATAAATTATGTTCAGCATGGCGGGGGCTTATTTTTAATATCCGACCACGTTAATGCAGACAGGAATGGTGACGGATGGGATGCACTCAGGGTTTGGAATGATTTAATGAGAAACAGTGCTTATGGAAATTTACCTTTTGGGTTTAAATTTGATTCTGTCGATGTATCACCAAGTTCAACAAATATTCTTACTGCCTGGTCATCAAATGCGATTCTTAACGGACCTCAGGGAGCAGTTTCACAATTAATATATCACAATGGTGCAACTATGACCATTTATCCATCTATAAACGCTAACGTCAAAGGATTAATCTGGACGACGGGCGTATCTCAGGGAACAACCGGCCTGTTAAGTGTTTCTTCAACCTATGGTACAGGACGTATTTTTGCGATTGGCGATAGCTCCCCGGCTGATGACGGAACCGGTTCGTCCGGACATACACTTTACAGCAGCTGGCTCACAGAAGCAAATGGAAATCATGCACGATTGCACTTGAATGCATCACTCTGGCTTGCAAAGGTAACAGGAGTAACGGAAGTTACTGAAAATAATTCTGTTCCTCAAAAATTTTCTCTTGAACAAAACTATCCGAATCCGTTTAATCCGTCTACGATTATAAAATTCCAGATTAAAGATTCAAGATTTGTGACTCTTATGGTCTTTGATATGCTCGGAAGAGAAATTTCAACTCTTGTTAATGAAAATCTACAACCCGGAGTCTACGAAATACCATTTTCCATTAATCAATTTTCCGGTAACCAAGTCCCGAGCGGTGTTTATTTTTATACACTGACAACAGGTAACTTTAGCGATACAAAAAAAATGTTTTTAATAAAATAATTCAATTTCATTCACTTTGAATTGTAGTTGTTCCCCCCTTCAAACGGGGGGATGTCATTTTTTAATTCCGGATAAATTTTATTTAGGAGATTCTATATTAATAAATCAGAATTCAAATTTATGCATTCAAAATTCAACATTCAAAATTCAACATTAACATTTATTTGCTTCAACCTTTTTGTTTTATTACTGTTTATAAATAAAGATTTATATTCACAAAAAATCTTTCCCGAAAAAAATCTCGATGCAAAAGATAAAATAGAATTCTATAAAGATTCAAAACCATATACACGCTGGTGGTGGTTTGCTTCTGAAATAGATAAACGCTCCGTTGCAGATAATTTAATATGGCTTAAAAATAACGGATTCGGAGGTGTTGAAATTGCGTGGGTATATCCGCTGAACAGAATGAATAAAGATACAATCAACTACACTCCGCGTCAGGAATGGCTTAGCAGAGATTGGTCTGAGGTAGTTTCTTATGCAAAAAAATGCGCGGATAGTTTAGGTCTCGGTTGTGATTTCACTTTCGGTACGCTGTGGCCGTTTGGAGACAGCAAAGTTCCTTTCGATGAAGCCACGATGAATATGACTGATAACAACTGGAGACAGGATATCACAGCATCATGGGAATATCCGAAGAAAGGATATGTGATAGACCACCTGAATAGAAAAGCTTTTTATAATTACGGAGAAAGAATTGGAAATGCTTTAAAATCCGCTCTCGAAGGTTCGAAGTCATCATTGTTTTGCGATTCATGGGAAGTTGAAACAAAATATTTAACAACATTTGGTTTTGAAAACGAATTTACAAAAAGATATGGATATGAAATTTCAAAATACCGAGACAGCCTTTATTCAAATAACGAACCGTACAAAAACGTAAGATATGATTACATGAAATTGATATCTGAATATGTAATCGAAGAATTTTACAAACCATTTACGGAGTTAAGTCATCGATTCGGTGCAATCTCGCGTGTACAATGCTGCGGCGCACCCTGCGATTTAATTTCAGCATATTCTGTTACGGATATTCCCGAAACCGAAGCATTACTTTTTGAACCCGCTTTTTCTAATATCGTATCTTCAGCCGCAAGTCTTTCGGGAAAAAGAATTATTACATCGGAAACATTTACCTGTCTCTACGGCTGGCCCCGCATACGTCATAGCGAAGAACAAACTGCTGACCTGAAACTTCTTGTAGATGCTTTATTTGCTAACGGAGTTAATCAAATTATCTGGCACGGAAAACCATTTAATCCGGCCGGAGTAGATACTGTAAAATTCTACGCGTCCGTTCACGTCGGCTCGTCAGGTGCGCTGGCAGATGAAATTCCTGCTTTCAATAAATATATGGAAAAAGTTTCTTCGTTTATGAAAAAAGGAATTACATATTCAGATGTTGCTGTTTATTTACCAACCGAAGACAGCTGGGTTGCGGGAGAGCTTCCGAAAGAAAAACAATTCATCTGGGCATGGGGAGAATATGAACAAAGGTATACATACCTGCCCGAAGAACTTAAAGGTTACTGTCCGCTTTGGATTAACGGAGATTTTCTTGAAAAAGCAAAATATGAAAACGGATGTTTATACGTTGGTGACTGTGCATTCAGAGCATTATATGTTGATGTAAAATATTTAGATATAAAAAATTTGAAAACAATTTTGAGCCTTGCCAAATCAGGTTTACCTATTTGTTTAAAAAATATTCCCGAAGAACCCGGACTTAAAAAGAATATTCATGAATATAAAAATTTATGCTCCGAATTAATGAAGTTAAAAAATATTAAAACAAAATGGGAATACATTGATGATATTAAGCCGTTGATTTCGGGAAAAAATCTTCCGGATTTTCGCTGCAGGCAAACAGAAGATTGCTTGTATGTGTTTTTTGCAAATCCAAAATCAAAAGGACTTAAATTTCCTCTTGAATACGGTCAATCTTTTAATGATAAAACAGAAAAAATCGATATCTTTATTACAAAAGGAAAACACGATATTCCGGTAACTTTAAAATTCGAACCATATCAATCTCTGCTATTAAAACTTAATTCCGATGACTCGTATTCATTCGTAGATATTGGTTTTACTCCTAAAACTCCGCTAGTAATTCCAAGAGTAAAATCGGGAAAAGATAGGTGGGAAGTGCAATAAAACTTTTTTATAAGACCCCTCTCCTATCAGGCGAGGGGCAGGGGTGAGGTTTTGTTCTTTTAAAATGTAACTGACGCGTATTACAACACTCCAGTCACTATTAATTTTTTTTTAGAATTATATGACATTTTAATTTTAATATTACTTCATTTATATTTTAAAATTCTTTTATTAATATTATATCCTTATGAAAAAATTAAAATTACCTCTTATATGCATATCCGGATTATTTCTAATCATTTTTTTATCGTTTAGTTTTCATCACCGGAATAAAGAATTAAATGAAAATCCATCTGACTCAAAATGGAAATGCATAGGTCCATATGGTCAGAAATTACATTACGCTCCCGGTTCTTATTATTCGGGAAGAATTAATGAAATCGAAATATTAAAATCCGGATTGCGCATTGGCTCTGCAAGCGGCGGAATCTTCGAAACCGATAATAAAGAATCTAAATATGAACCGATAAGTGATAACCTGAGTTCACTTGTTATCGGAAGCTTTGTTACAAATCCGGAAAACGAAAATATTATTTTCGCAGGTACGGGAGATTTTGTTTTCCCCGGGACAGGATTGTGGAAAACGAGCAACAAAGGAAAACACTGGGAAGCTTTAAGCATGAATCCAACCCCAAATGCATTTTATAAAATCCGTTACACTCCGAATAATATAAAGAAGATTCACGCTGTTACAGATTCGGGTTATTATCGCTCTGACGATGGAGGAGAAACCTGGGAGCGTCATCTTTCCGGAGTAACAACAGATTTGGCTATAAATTATCAAAACCCAAATATTCTGTATACGGCGGTCGAAAATCTATCACAGGTGGATGATTATCAGCATATTTATATTTCCGGAGTCTATAAATCGGAAGATGGTGGTGATAAGTGGGAAAGGCTCGGAAAAGACCCTGTATTGCCAAATAAAGATATCGGCAGAACTTCAATCTGTATGTATGAAAAAAATTCTTCCATAGTTTATATTTCTATTTCAGGATACGGCTCTCCTTCTTTAAAAGGGGTATATAAAACTGAGAACGATGGAAAATCATGGAAGAAAATAAATCCGAATTATATTAATAAAAATAGTTCAGGATTTTATCAGGGAAATTACAATAACTATATTTCTGTATCTCCTTCAGACCCGGGCAGGGTCCTTCTCGGCTGGGCATCTCTTTCCATTACAACTGACGGCGGAAACAGCTGGAAAATTATCGAGAATGTTAACGTTCACGCAGACCATCACGCAATTGCATGGGAAAAGAACGGTAAAACAATTTACGAAGGCAATGACGGGGGATTTTCAATTTCAACAGATTACGGCTCTACCTGGAGTACCGCAAAAAACACTTTGCCTATCTCACAATTTTATGGATTCGATGTAAGTCCTACCAATAGTAATTATATTTATGGAGTCGCATTAGATAATGGTATTTGCGGAACAAGCAATATGGGAGCGGTATGGAACAATTATTGGATTGGAGATTGTACATCGGTTTCGGTTGACCCGTTAAATCCTGCTACAATATATTATGCACAATATGGATGTGCTCCTCCAAATGATTGTTCGTTATTTAAATCTACTAACGGCGGAATTAATTATATCGATGCAAACAAAGGAATTGATACCTGCGGACAGGACTGGAGTATTTATTTTACCCGTATCAAAAACGATAAGGTTTCAAATTATAATCTCTTTGTAAATTGTGACAACCATTTATTTTATTCAAAGGACAAAGGGAACAAATGGTCGAAGCTCAATCCCGGCGGATTCCGGTTTCCGATTACAAATATTGCAGTATCAAAATTTACTTCTCCCTTTGCTATAATATATGTTTGCCTGCTCGATACTATTGACAACAAAAATAAATTAAAAGTCTATGAAAACAATTCCTGGGATGAACGTTCGGAAGGTCTGCCGAAAAATATGTTTGTTAAGTCCGTTTCTATAAGTGAGAAAAATAATAACGTTGCTTATGCTTTGATGTACGGAACGAACTATCCCGAAAATAAAATATTTAAAACAACAGATAGAGGAAAAAGCTGGGAAAATATTTCGGGTGATTTGCCTAATGTGCCTTTAACAGATTTAATTTCTGACCCTGAAAACGAAAAAATCCTGTTTCTCGGAACGGATTGCGGCTGCTACAAGACAATTACGGGCGGATTGAAATGGACGGATTGGAATGAAGGTTTACCGGCAGCAGTCAAAGTAACGGAAATGCGGTTCATAGAAAAATCTTCGAATAGAAAATCATTTGTTGCAATAAGTACTTATGGAAGAGGAATTTGGATTAAAGATTTTTCGGATGAATAGCTTAATTTAACTATAACAAAGATAAACCGGAAAGTCAGTACGTTTAAACAAACAGGAGAACATTTAACATGAAATATTTATTAATTATTTTTCTATGGGCTGCATATTGCGCACTCCATAGTTATCTGATTAGCATCAATTTCACAAATCTGATGACGCGGTTATTAAAAAGTTATTATGCTTTTTTTAGAATTTTTTATATAATTCTCTCATTTATTTTGCTTGTTCCTTTAATTAAATACACCTCAGCCATAGATAACGAAGTAATAATTATATATAACCCATTTTTCACCATTGCCCGTTATATACTGATGATAGGAGCACTATTAATGTTTTTCTGGGCGTTCTTCTTCAACTATGATTCCTTATCGTTTTTTGGCATTCGTCAGGCGATGAATTTCAAAAAGACAAAAGAAACCAACCGTTCGGATGAATTAAAAAGAAAAGGACTGCTGGGAATTACAAGACACCCGATGTATCTCGCTTTAATAATTTATTTGTGGTGTCAGACATTCAGGATGACCGATATAATTGTAAACACTGTATTGACGATTTATGTAATTATCGGAACATTGCTTGAAGAAAAAAAACTTGTACTGGAATTTGGTGACACATACACTAAATATCAAAACGAAATCCCGATGCTGATTCCATTTACTAAAATGAAATCCAGGAAGTTAAAATTAAATTAAAAACATTATCATAAATAAATATTATAGTCCCCGGACATACGAGACAATATAAATACGAAAAACATTTCGATGGAATAAAATTCAGTAAAAGAACATAAAAACCTCACCCCCTGCCCCCTCTCCTGAAAGGAGAGGGGGAATTACTATCCAGCCGTGTTTCTCTCTCAACATAGTTTGGGAGTTTTAAAACAGGAAAGTATTTTTCATTTAACATTTAACATTTAACACTTAACATTGAATATACGAATCACTTCTCTATATTTATTTTAAAACAATATTTCTATTTTTGAACAAATACATTTTCACTAATTAATTTCAGGAGAACTAAATGAAACACATTCTATTCTTTTTGTTTTTCATTCCATCAGTAATATTTGCACAGGGAAATTTTAATGTCGAATGGGAAGGACCCGCAGGTAGTTATTATAATTCAATAATTAATGGTGAAAGTAATAACAGCATTCCCGAAATCGTTTTGACAACGTCAACTACAATCAGCGTATATGATGGAGCAACGCATCAGCTTAAATATTCATATTCCAATCCTGATTCGGGTTTTTATCATAACACAAATGTTTTGAATGAGCAACCGATGGACTTTAATTCTGATGGTATTTTTGATTTTATAATTTATAAAGTAGTTTATTCGGGTAGCAGCTATTCCACTACGATTAGAGTTATAAATGGTGCAACAGGAAGCATTGCCTTTCAAAATAATTATATCGGGTATATGTATCCTTATACTTTTGATATAGATGGTGACGGTTTTGTCGAAATTTGTTTAACAAATATGCATATAGGGACTGATGCCTCTACATTTAAAATAATATCCACCCCGGCGCATACCATAGGCGTAAATGAAAACACAGAGCATTTAAAGGATTATAATTTAAAACAAAATTATCCAAATCCATTTAATCCCACGACTAATATAGAATATTCGATTAAAGAAAACGCGAATGTTAAAATATTAGTATTCGATATTCTCGGAAGGGAAATAAGAACGGTATTAAACGAATTTAAAAAAGCAGGAACATATTCGTTAATGTTCGACGGCTCGGCATTACCATCCGGAACATATTTTTATCAGCTGATTGTAAACGACATCCCGGAAATAAAGAAAATGTTATTAATTAAATAACGACAGTTATTTAATTAGGAATCCCGATAGCGAAGCGTATCTGGATTGTTAACGAAATAATTTATAAATGTATGAATGTTCAACTCCTACGTAGTTGTGAAATATGTGGTATATATATCCTACAAATATATAACTCCTCCGGAGTTATATAAAGTCTGCTACATCTTTTTAATTTTCATTCCCAATCAGGGGATTGGGAATGAGGAAGAAAGTCTGCTACATCTTTTTAATTTTCATTCCCAATCAGGGGATTGGAATGAGGAAGAAAAAATATGTTCAACACCTACGGAGTTGGGATAATGGAAAAATTCTATATCTACAAATATATAACTCCTCCGGAGTAAAAAATTTGTAAATTTATAAATCTTAAACTACGGGGAGTTAGTTTCAAATATTCTTCGAGATATATTCATTAATTTCGATGTACTCCTGTTCGCTCAAACGAAAATCTCCGGCGGAGATAAATCCATTAACCTGCTCGATGCTTCTTGCTCCTGCGATTGCACCGGTCACAGCTTCATTATTCAGAACCCATGCGATTGCTACTACTGCAGGTGTTAAATTGTGCCTTCTTCCAATTTCACGCAGTTTTTCAACGAGTGCAAGATTCTTAGAAAGTTTCGGCTCTGTGAATTCAGGCTTACCAGAACGCCAGTCATCAGGTGGCAAATTTTCTGCCCTTTCTTTCGTCATTCCACCGGTCAGCATTCCCGAAAGCATTGGTGAATAAGAAATTACTCCGATATTTTGTTTCAAACAGTAGGGCAGAATTTCCTTTTCTATTTTTGGTCTGAGCATTGAATACGGAGGCTGTAAAGAACTAACAGGTGCAATTTTTTCAGCTCGTTTTATTTGTTCAACATTAAAATTAGAAACTCCGATGAATCTGACTTTACCTTCTTTCTGCAAATCAGACATTGCGCTCCAGCCTTCTTCTAATTCTGTTTCAGGGTCAGGCCAGTGAATCTGGTATAAATCGATTACATCTGTTTTCAGTCTTCGAAGGCTCGCTTCACATTCGCGTTTAACCGATTCCGCCTTAAGGCTTCCAATTATTTCATTTTTATCATTCCAGGGAAGGGCACATTTTGTAAATACATAAGGTCTTTTTGATATTCCGGATAATGCTTTTGCAACTATTTCCTCAGAATGCCCTAAACCGTAAACGGCGGCTGTATCTATCCAGTTTATGCCTGAATCCAATGCGTGATGAATCGCCCCGATTGATTTATTATCATCCTGAACGCCCCAGCCGAATGACCATCCGGCTCCGCCTATAGCCCATGCACCGAAGCCTACTCTTGTTATTAACAAATCCGTAATTCCGAGTTTTTTTGTTTCCATAAACTTTTGTAATTAAAAAGTTAATAAAAATCAGGAACTTCTTTTTCATTTTGATTATTAATTGCATTATAATATATTTGTACATTATTTAATATACAGATACAGTCACACAAAGTGCAAATAAAAATTAACAGGGATTTTAATTTTTATTAAATTAAAAATTTTCGGGAAAAAGGGGGAAGGACAAATTGAAATCATTTACATATGTTTTATTTTCTTTATTAATTTTTATCGTTGCCTGTTCGAACAGGGATGATACAAAAGAAAAGAAATTGAAAGTTTTAGAATTAATTACCATTTACGAAAATATTCGTATGAACTACGTCGAAAGCACTAAAGAAGCAAATCCGGAGGAATTAAAAAAATACAAGTTAAAGCAAACGGAACTGCTAAATACAGTATTAAACCTGCATAATAAATATGAATGGTATGCCTATGAAGACCTGAAAAACAAATTAGCTATAAATCTTCAAAAGGATACTGCATTAACAAATAAATTAATTAAGAGTAAGGAAAATTTAAGCTTGTTGCCCGTTGAGATTCGGAATGAAATAACTTACACGGTTGATATTTCTCCCGTATTAAGGACAGACGAAGATATGAAAAAAATAATAGATGAAACAAGAGTCCAGGTATATTCGGATTATACAAATGATTAATCAAATATTATTAGCGTTTCCCTGTAATTTTTTGCAACTTTTGTTCTTAAATTGAGTAATTAAATATAGTAGTATTTATTTAATTTATTTTAAAAAATATGTTACAAAAATTATTTATTTCAACAACTTTATTTCTCTTAATTTCCGGTAATATTTATTCGCAGGATAAAATCAAATTCCATTATGACGACTGGAATTATAAATTCTGGGACAAACCTTCGATAGAAGTTTCTTATGGACTTGCAAAAATCAATCTCGACGGGTTTACGCAGAAATTCGAAAATACTTCCAAGCTCGATATTAAGCTCGGATATGCTTCAGAGCACAAAACCTTTGCAGGAAAATTTGTTGTAAAATATGTCAATGGTTTTGCGGAATTCGGAGGTTTTTCCAACGACCTCGATTCAAGGATGAAAACCCCGGGAAATCTTAATTCAAATATGTGGCAGTTTGGAATTGGAAAAAAGGAAGGATATAAAATTTACGCCGGTTCTGTATCAATACTGCCTTATACTTCGAATGGAATGATATGGTCAAGACTCGACATGAAAGATTTTCCCGACAGTGTTTCGAATTATTCCGATTACAGCAAGATAAACCTTTTTAATAAAGCCGTCAGATTCGGTTCAAAATGGGAAGGTGGTTTAAATATCGGAATAGGAAATATGTTTTCACTGCAGGCAGGTTATGAACGCTCCAATGTTTACCAGAGATATTTATTCTGGAAAAATATAGGAAGCGCTATAGTTGAAGAAGCCGGACTGGGTTTGGTTGACGAATTCATTAGAAGAGTGCTTCATGATGAACCTATAGCAGGTTCGATAATAAATTTTGTTTTGAAGAACGCTTATGAATATGGAATTTACCAGCTTCGCTCTAAACAGATGAACTGGCCTTTCGACGGGGAAGCGTCTTTGAATTTTGATACGTTTAAATTCGGACTGGGGTTTAGATTTTAAAAGCAGAATATAGAAGTTAGAATATAGAATTCAGAAGAAAAAAAGAGCAATTTCACAGAGTGCACAGAGAACACACAGAGTTTCACAGAGAAAAAAATATTCTTCGCTTTTCGGCGAACTACTAACTATTATATTCTAACTTCTTACTTCTAAAATCGGATTCTATTATTTCTCCTTATTTTCTGATAATTCTATTTCAATCACTTCTTTTTTTCTATACTTTGAAACCAAACCTGATATTTTTATTTTCCATCCGTCGAAGGTTGCATAGACTACCGGCACTAAAACCAAAGTAAGAAACATTGAACTTAATAATCCACCGATTAGCACAACACCGAGTGCTGACTTCGTTTCAGAACCAGCCGATGTTGCAAATGCTATCGGCATCATACCCATCACCATTGCGAATGTAGTCATTAGTATCGGTCTTAATCTTACTTTTCCCGCTTCAACTAAAGCTTCGGTTGTATCGAATCCCTTTTCAAGTTTCATCTGGTTTGTACGGTCAACAAGCAGGATACCGTTTTTTGCAACCAATCCTACAAGCATTATCATTCCGAATAAAGAAAATATGCTGATTGTTTTCATCGTTAAACCGAGAGCAAGAAAGGCTCCTATGATTGCGACAGGAATCGAAAATAGAATTATGAAAGGATACAAATATGAATCATACAAGGCAACTAAAATCATATACACAAAAAGTATTCCCGCAAATAAAGCTAAAAGCAGATTTGTAAAAGATTCCTTCATCATTTTTTGTTCACCGGTAAAAGTAAAATTTACACCAGTCGGAAGCTGAACCGTTTTCATTTTTTCTTTTATTTCAGCCGCAATATCACCGGATGATCTACCGTATACCTGTGAATATAATAGAATTGCTGTAATTCTTCCTTCTCTTTGAAGTTTTGTTGGTCCTGTGCTGAGAGCAAGATTCGAAAATTGTTTTAGCTTCACCTGCTGTCCCTTATTATTCAGGAAAGAATATTCACCAAGAGATTGAGTTTGTTTTCTGTCGAATTCATCCATACGGATTCTTATATCAAATTCGTTAATTCCTTCCCTGAATCTCGAATCATTATCACCGGTCAAAGCGACACGTAAATTTTGTCCGACATCGTTGATTGTTAAACCGAGCAGTGACATTTTTTTTCTGTCGATTTCAACTCTTAGTTCAGGCTTCCCTTCTTCGGAAGATAAACGCACATCTGTTGTTCCCCTGATTTCCCTTATCATGTTTTTCATTAATGCAGCACCTTTATATACGTCTTCATAAGTCGGTCCGGAAATGGCAATTGAAATAGGCGGTCTGTTAGATGTTCCCCAGATGCTTGTTGGATTTACTCTTACAGTAACCCCGGGAATCTGAACAATTTTATTTTTAAGCTCCATTCCGATTTCATCAGTGGATTTTTTTCTCAGAATTTTATCGCAGAGTTTAACATCAATCTCGGATGTATTATTCGCATACAAGCCAACCATACCTTCGCTCGAAGCTCCAACACTTGTAATAATTCTTTCGACTTCGGGAACTTCGGAAACCATTTTTTCAACTTTGAATGTCTGCAAATTTGTATTTTCAATGCTCATACCCGGGTCATATTCGAGCACGATTGAAAATTCTCCCCTGTCCATATTTGGAATAAATTCAGTCCCGATGAATCCGAAAGGAATTAATAAAAATGAGGCAAGGAAAAGTGTTCCGGATAAAATTATTATTTTCCACCTGTTCCTCAAACCCGCTCTTATGATTCTTGTGTAATAATCCGTAACCCTGTCGTAAATTTTTTCAAACCATAATCCGAACTTACCCATCAAGGTTTTTTTCGTGATACTTTCGAGCTTTGTAAATCTCGATGCAAGTGCCGGCGTAACAGTAAATGATACTACCAGGCTCATAAGCGTTGAAAACACTACAACGAGCGCATATTGCCTGACCATATTTCCGATTATCCCCGTAATCAAAGCCATAGGAACAAACACAACCACGTCCACCATTGTTATTGAAAGCGCTGCAAACCCGATTTCATTTCTTCCTTTCAAAGCCGCATCGCGCTGTGAGTCTCCCATTTCAAGGTGCCTGTATATATTTTCAAGCACCACAATGGAGTCATCCACGAGTATACCGATAACAAGTGACATTGCAAGCAGCGTCATCATGTTCATAGTAAAATCAAAAATGTACATCATAAAGAATACAGAAACTAATGAAGTTGGAATTGCAACCATAACTATTAAAGAATTCCTGATGCTGTGAAGAAATACAAGCATTACCAATGCGACAAGAATGATTGCATAAATCAAATCCATTTTTACAGCATTTGCCGATTCCATCGTAAAATCTGAAGCATCCTGCGCAATTTCGAATTTCAATCCGACCGTAGAAAAATCTTTTTCGAGTAAACTTAATTCTTCTTTTACATTTTTACTGACGGCAACTGTATTTGCATCGTTTGATTTCTGAACAAGTAAACCGAGTGATGGTGTGCCGTTAATACGATTGATATTTGTAATGTCTTTTGTTCCGTCTTCAACTTCCGCAATATCTTTCAACCTGATTTCACCACCGGATTTGGATTTACCGACAATAATATCTCCCATTTCTTCTGTATTGGTGAACTTGCCTGCAACACGAATCACATATTGATTATCTTCGTCTTTCATATTACCCGTAGGAAAATCGAGATTCGATGCTTTGATGGAATTGGTCACCTGTGCAACCGATAAGCCGTATGAATATATTTTCGGCAGACTGAGATTGACATCAATTTCCCGTTCTTCACCTCCGAGAATCACGACCTGTCCGACACCTTCTCTTTTCGAAAGCCTCGGCTGAACCCTGTCTGTTACAAACTGGTAAAACTCTTTTGCTTTTAAGTTGCTTCTTGCCGATAAGCGAAGAACAGGGATTTCATCGAGTGCGATTTTTGAAATAATCGATTTTCTTGCAGTGTTAGGAAATTTATCCTGAACTTCATTTACTTTTCTTGTTGCATCCTGCAGAGCAAGGTCTACATCCACGCTTTGTTCGAATTCAACAACAACCATCGATCTTCCTTCGTATGATGTGGAATGAATATCAGAAACTTTATCCATTCCCGAAACGGCATCTTCGACATATTTCGTAATAGATGTTTCAACTTCATTCGGAGAACCGCCCGGATATATCGTAGTTATTGTGATTACAGGCGGGGTCATCTTCGGAAGCAGTTCGTATTTCAACTGGAAATATCCGAAAATTCCCATCACGCCGAGAAATGCGAAGAACACTACAACAAGAGTCGGTCTTTTAATTGATAATTCGGTAATAGTCATGTTATTTTATAAACTTTAAATAAAATTTTTATTGAAAACTCACCTTGGTTTTTCCCTTCTCCTTTCAGGAGAGGGGGCAGGGGGTGAGGTTTTATATCATTATAAATTATCTACAAATATTTAACTCCTACGGAGTAAAAATCTTTACAATATTATTTTCTACCAATATTCAACTCCTACGGAGTTGATGTCCTTACTTTATTATTTTCTATAAATATTTAACTCCTACGGAGTAAAAATCTTTACAATATTATATTCTACAAATATTTAACTCCTACGGAGTAAAAATCTTTACAATATTATATTCTACAAATATTTAACTCCTATGGAGTAAAAATCTTTACAATATTATTTTCTACAAATATTTAACTCCTACGGAGTAAAAATCTTTACAATATTATTTTCTACCAATATTCAACTCCTACGGAGTAAAGAACAAAAATTACAAATTACATTTTTATTTATTCACTTGATGCTACTAGCTACTAACTACTGATTACTGTCTACTGCTCTTATTTGTTTTTTGTTATTTGTTTTCTGCTATTTGTTAAGCGCCTTGCTTTACAATTGTCACTTTATCATTGTCCTTCAGATTTGTTTGTCCGTCAAGCACTATCACATCTCCTTCCGACAATCCATTTCTCACTTCAAGCTTGTCGCCCAAAGTAATTCCAAGCGTAATGTCGCGGAGTTTAGCGATTCCGTTTTCAACCACATAAACCTGCGGATTCTTTGCACTTCCTACAAGTGATGCCCTCGGAATAATCAATGATTCCGCACGGGAAATATTATTAAAAAACACTTTCACGAACATGCCTGCACGAAGAGGGAACTTAGTACTGTTTTTCATAAGCACTTCAATCGGAAACGTATGAGCTTCATCACCCTTTGCATTTATGTTAATTATTTTTCCCGAAAATTTTTCATCGGGATATATATCAGTTGTTATTTCGGCAAAGTCCCCGATTTTCAATTTAAACGCATCGCTTTCAGGAACGTTGACTTTAGCTTTGATATAAGAAATATCAACGACCGTAGCGATAGGTGTTCCGGGGGAGACTATTGAGCCTCTTTCGATTTTTTTCTCAGTCACTACACCGGACAAAGGACAATTTATCCATGTATCGCTAAGCTGTTTGTATGCAGAAGAATACTGTGCATCTGCTGTTTTATAAACAAGCCTGACAGCTTCAAGCTGAGCTTCAGTAACCGAGCTTTCTTTGAATAATTCCTCATACCTTTCAATATCCTTTTTTGCTTTTTCAAGATTTGCAGTGGCGTTATCGAGCGTGTATTTCCGTAGTTCATCATCGACCTTTGCAAGAGTCTTACCGGCACCTACACGGTCGCCGATTTCGAAATAAACTCCTGTCAGTTTTCCCGAAATCTCCGAGCCGACAACCACTTCTTTGTTCGGGATGAGCGTGCCGACCGAAGATACAAAATCATCGAGTTGTTCCCTCGATACCGTTGTAACAGTTACAGGGAATGATGTCATAAATTCCGTCTTTGACATTTTTTCCATCTTAGACTTGTTGTAAAATAAAAGTCCGATAATTCCAACAACTACAACAAGAATAATAACTACCGTTAAAATTTTTTTCATATGTTTATTATATTTTATTTCTAATTTTCAATTTCGGAAGAATCCCGTTAAATTTTTAAATAACAATAATTTTAATTTTAATAAATTGTTCAATTTTTAATAATGTCACTCCTTCGGAGTTAAAAAACCGGTGTAAATTTTATTCTACAATAATACCACTCCTTCGGAGTTTAAAGCTAAATTTATTTATTAATTTATTTTAATTCTAACTACTAACTACTTTCTACTTGCACTGCTACTGTAACTGCAAGTGTTACTAACTACTGCTCTTATTTGTCCCGATACATCGGGATGCAGAGAACGCATTTTTTGTTATTTGCTATTTGTTATTTGTTCACAGCTTTTTCCAGTTTTGCAAGCATCAGTTCATAATCCACAATTGCGGTCGTGTAATTTATATTCGCCTGAAGCTGTGTTGTTTCTGCATCTATTACATCCGAATTCAAAACCAGTCCCTGCTTAAATTTTTGTGTCGTAATTCTCAGATTTTCTTCCGATTGTTTTACCGTTTCATCTGCAACGGGAATTTTTTCCTGTGCTTTAATTAATCCGAGATAAATCTGGTTCACTTCAAGTGTTATACCGTCCTGAATTTGCCCGAGCGCTAATTTCGATTGTTCGAATGACGATATTGCCTGGTCGGTCTGATGCGAAGTCACCCGCCAGTTCCATAAATCATACGAAAGCACCAGGCCGATATCCCAGGTTCCTGTAAATTCATCTATTGATGGAAATATTCTCTGATTAGGTCTCGAATAATAATAATTTGCTGCCGCCGAAATCTGCGGATACCAGCTTGAACGTGTCAGTTTTATCGAAGATTCATTTACTTTAATTCTGTATTCCATCGCTTTAAGTTCAGGACGGTTACTTGCTGCTTCTCTTATTAAACTATCGAGTTTGAAAGTACCAAGAGGTTTCAACTCCACTTCGGCATGTATAGTCGTTAAATTGTTAAGCGGTAATCCGATAGCATTATTCAAACCAATCATGGAAATATCCACGTTATTTTTTGCATCGAGCAGAATGAGTCTGGTATTTGATAATTGCAGTTTTGCTCTCAGGAGGTCATTGTTTGTTGCGAGCCCCTGATTCATTAAGTTCTCAACATCCTTCAAATGCACCTCGACCTGTATCACATTTTCCTCTATCGATTTTTGCAATTCAATAGATTTATAAAAATTCCAGAAAGCGGTTTTTATATCATAAATCACCTGGTTCTTTTCTTTGTTAAAATCAAATTTCGCAGCTAAAAGATTTGATTCCATCATATCCGATGTGCTCGAAATTCTGTTTCCCGTAAATAGCGGCTGTGAAATCGTAAGCCTTGTTCCATAGTTATCGAGTATCGACGGAGATACAGTGTAATTAAGGTTTATAGGCGGCGGCATCACAATTACGAACGGGTCAACTGAACTCAGACGTGTATAAGAACCGAGTAATTTCAGGGAAGGATAAAATGCCGTGTTCACTTCTCTTAATTTTGATTCGCTCGCTTCAACTTTGTATTTTGCAATTTTAAGAGACTTACTGTTTTCCAATCCGATTTTTATGCAATCATCAAGCGTGAGGCTTTTATTCTCCTGCGCCCTGAGTGTCAGATTAAATATGATTAAAAATGTTAATGTAATTTTTAAAATTTTCATTTTCTTACAATTATAATTAAATACAATATTATTTTTTGTTATTTTTATTTTTTTGGTTCCGCTTATCAGGGCAGCAAACATCATTAATTCCATAAACCCCGTGAAGAAAAATTGTTGTGATTATATCCGTATAGGTTTCGAAAAATTTATCATCGAAAATAATATTAAACTCTTTTCTTCTCAGCTTTCCAAAAATAAAATTTGAATATACAAGACTGATAAAAGCATGTCCGATAATAACATGTTTTGTTTTATCGGATATATTAAATCCATCTTCAAGTTTTTTACCGACAAACCGCATATTGCGTTTTACCATTTCGAGTTTATAATTTGCAATTTCGGGCACGTCGAGCGGCATCTCCAGCAATGCAACCCGGCAGAGGTTTTCTTTTTCGTTAATTAATTTCACCAGTCCGGTTATTACTTTTTTTAATTCGGTTTCCGCCGGTAAATCCACATCAATAATATCTTTAAGTATATCCCCCACCAGAGTAAAATAAGTTTCTATTATAGCTTTCAGGATGCCGGTCTTACCCCCGAAATAATAGGAAATCATTGAAATATTTACTTTTGATTTCTTTGCAATCTCTCTTACTCCGACGGCGGAGAATCCTTTTTTTGCAATTAAAGCAATTGATGTATCGAGAATATTCTGTTTTGGATCTTTTTTATTTGGCATGACTTATTGATATAAAATAAATCAAACAATCGTTTGATTAACAAAAATAATATGTTTAATTTAAAAAATCAAGTACAAATTATCACTGATTAATCTTCCCGACTAGTCGCAGAAGTAAGAATATAGAATATAGAATATAGAATTTAGAAGAAAACAGTATTGTGTATTAAGTATCAAGTATTCATTATTTCGAATTCTATATAGGTTTTTTAACCTTCAAAACCGTTCAACCATTTAACCTTTAAACCTTATAACTTTACAAACTTAAAGGCTTCTTTACGTCAAATTCCCTAAACTATTTGGATTGTTTTTATTTTTTAATATTCCAATATTATTTATTAATTTTCTAAACAATTTTAAACCTTGAGGAAATATCCAATATGTCAAACCATCCACGCAATATGCGTACCTACGAAGAAGAAATAAATAATTTTAAATGGGAAATTTCATGCAAAGAACTTGGTTACAATGAAGGAGATGTGATAAATATAGGTGAATACTGCTCAGACAGAATATGCAGAATGGGAAAAGCAGATAAGTTAGCTCTCATCTGGGAAGGACACTCAGGTGAAGAAAAAAGATATACATTCAATGATTTGCGCCAGCTCTCAAATACGATTGCTCATTTCGTAAGGGGTCTTGGAATAAATCCCGGAGACAGAGTTTGTCTCTTTATGGATAAGGTGCCTGAGCTTTACATAGGTTTTTTAGGCGTTTTGAAATCAGGTGCAATTGTGCAGCCTTTGTTTTCAGCGTTCGGTTCGGAATCACTTCTGACAAGACTCGACGATGCGAAGACTACTGCGATATTCACACAGAAAAAACATCTTCCGAAAGTCAGAAATATTTTGAAAGACCTTCCGAGTTTAAAACATATAATTATAGTTGATGATGATGCAAGCAAGCCATTAAGAGAATGTGAAGTTGCATTTCATATGGATACGGCAGAAAGAATTGACCATTTTGATGTTTATCCGTCTAAAGCGGAAACCCCGTCTGTACTGCATTACACATCAGGCACTACAGGTAAACCAAAAGGAGCACAACACGTACATTATTCAATCATATCGCAATATATAACCGCAAAATACGTTCTCGATATTCAGGATGATGATATATATTGGTGCACAGCAGACCCGGGTTGGGTTACAGGAACATCATACGGAATAATCGGTGCGTGGTCAAACGGTGTTACGCAATGCGTACTCGATGCAGGATTCAAAGCCGAAACCTGGTATAAATTTATTGAGAAACATAAAATCACAGTTTGGTATTCTGCTCCGACAGCAATCCGTGCATTAATGAAAGAAGGAAATGAAATTATAAAGAAATTTGATTTATCATCGCTCAGGCATCTTGCAAGCGTTGGCGAACCATTGAACGCGGAAGCTGTTATCTGGTCAAAAGAAGTTTTTGGTTTATATTTCCTTGATACGTTCTGGCAAACAGAAACCGGATGTATTGTTGTAAGCAATTATCCCGAAATGAAAGTAAAACCGGGTTCGATGGGAAAGCCATTCCCGGGAATTACCGCTACAGTTGTGGATTTGAACACGCACGTTCCTATCGAAAAGAAAGGTGTCGTCGGAATGATTGCACTGAAACCGGGCTGGCCCTCAATGATAAGAACATACTGGAATAACGAAGTAACTTACAAAGGCAAATTTAAAAACGGCTGGTATCTTTGCGGTGACAGGGCGAGCATAGATGAAGATGGTTATTTCTGGTTTGTCGGAAGAGATGATGACGTAATTAATACGGGCGGGCATCTTGTTGGTCCGTTTGAAATTGAATCTGCATTGCTCGAACATCCGCTGGTTGCTGAATCTGCTGTGGTCGGAAAACCCGACCCTGTTAATATGGAAGTTGTGAAGGCATTCATAACGCTTAAACCGGGAACCGTTCCTGATAAAATGCTCGAACTGGAAATAATGAATTTCGTGAGGAAAAAATTATCAGCCCTTGCAATGCCGCAGGAAATTGAATTTGTAGATTCACTTCCTAAGACAAGAAGCGGAAAAATTATGAGACGCGTATTACGTGCAAAAGAATGGGGTGAAGAGATTGGTGATATTTCGACGCTGGAAAATGATATGTAGCTCTTGCCAATGTTAAATGTTAAATGTTAAAGTAAGAGCGTTTTTCGTATCAAGTATTCTGTATTCAGAAGTTACAGAAGTTACAGAAGTTAGAGGATTGAATTTTAATTAAGGGAATTAATATACAGAATTTAGTTTTGAAATTTCTAAAATCAACTCCGAAGGAGTTGCATATTTGTAGAAATTTAGGATAAGTGATTTTTCAACTCCGAAGGAGTTGTACAGGTTTTTGTAACAGGAATTACAAAATATTACCATACAAATTTTTGTCAATAATTTTTAAATTGATTTCAAAAAATTAAGAATGAGAAAGAACGTTTTATTTTTAACAATATTTTCCGCAATATTTTTCTTTCTTAGCTTTCAGGTAAAGGCTCAAACTTCGGATTCGTCGGGAACAAATTCAGTGTTGTGCAGGTATTGGGAATTAAAAGAATATAAAGAGAACGGGAAAACACAGGAATTACCTGAATTTTTTATAGAATTTCGTGCCGATGGAAGTTATTATTCTATTGAAGAAGATGAACCCGATTCGGGTGTATGGACATTTAGCGATGATAATTCAAAAATAATTTTTGATATTAATACAGAAGCGGAAGATGAATGGGTTATAGTAAATCTTGAAGAAAATAAACTTGTAGTAAAATTTTCCAGTGAAGGGAAAAATTATCAATATACTTTATTACCTGCAGTTTTAGATTTTAAATAAATTTCATTAACTTAAAACGGAGATAAATAATGTCTGCTTTAAAAGACGCAATCCTCAAATATGTAAAAAATGAGTACATAGAAGAAGGAGACGACAGGGAAGTAACTTACGAAACACCATTAATTTCAGGCGGTATCGTAGATTCTTTTTCAATGGTTTCATTAAAAGTTTTTCTTGAAACAACATATAAAATTCAGATTCCCGACGCAAAAGCGTCACCTGAAGCGTTCGACAGTGTTAATAACATTGCCGTTCTTTTAAAAGAGTTCGGGATAGAGTAAAGAGCGATAGCACACAGATAACACAGATTTAAAGGATTTTCACAGATATTTTTATGTTATCAAAGTGAACATATTTTAAATTAATTTTTTTAATATTATAAACATTGATAAAACTGAATTTGATTTATTGAAATTTATAAATCAGTTTAATCAGCTAAATCAGTGATTAAAATTTGGAGGTAAAAAATGTCATTTTCCCTTGACGTAAGAAAAATTTTTAACGACCAGCTTGAAGACATGAAAACAATCGGAATCTTCAAGGAAGAAAGAGCGATTTGCGCACCGCAGGATGCTGAAATAGAAGTTGAATTTCCAATAGGTGCCGCGCAGAAAAAAGTCATAAACATGTGTGCTAATAATTATCTCGGTCTCTCATCTCATCCGGATGTTATTAAAGCCGCACACGAAGGACTCGACGTTCGTGGTTATGGTATGTCTTCCGTTCGCTTTATCTGTGGTACTCAGGATATTCATAAAGAACTTGAAAAGAAACTCACAGAATTTCTCGGAACTGAAGATACAATCCTTTTTCCATCATGCATGGATGCGAACGCTGGTGTGTTCGAAGCAGTTCTGACCGAACAGGATGTGATGATTGCAGACCGTCTTGTTCACGCTTCCATTATAGACGGGATGAGACTTTGCAAAGCTCAGAATGATTCTTTCAAACATTCCGATATGAATCACCTCGAGCAGAAACTTCAGCTTCACCAGGATAAGAGAGTCAGACTCGTTATCACTGACGGTTCTTTTTCGATGGACGGTGATTTGGCGAAGCTCGATAAAATTGTTGAGCTTTGTGAAAAATACAATGCAATGGTATTCGTAGATGATTCCCACGCAAGCGGATACATAGGAAAAACCGGACGCGGAACTCACGAACATTGCGGTGTTTTCGGAAAAATCGATATCATCACAACCACACTGGGCAAGGCTCTCGGAGGTGCATCCGGCGGATGCGTTTCCGGCAGAAAAGAAATCGTTGAAATGTGCCGGCAAAAAGCACGTCCTTATCTTTTCTCAAATACAGTTGCCCCGGTAATAGTTGAAGGCGCTTTAAGAGTGCTCGAACTTATTTCGAAATCAACCGAAAGGCGCGACAAACTCGAAAAAAATACAATCTTCTGGAGAAAAGGTCTGACGGAAGCCGGATTTATTATTAAAGAAGGTGAAACTGCAATCGTTCCTGTTATGTTATTTAATGCTAAGTTGTCACAGGATTTTGCAAAAGATTTATACACCGAAGGAATTTATGCTGTTGGATTTTTCTTCCCTGTCGTTCCTAAAGGTCAGGCGAGAATTCGTACACAGGTTTCTGCTGCACATGATATGCACCATCTTGAAAAAGCACTTGCGGCATTCATAAAGGTCGGAAAAAAATACGATATTCTCGGAAAAACGAAACAGGAAATTATCGACAAGTACGGAATGTAATTTTACTTTGAACTTTTTGTTTTAATGTTCTGTTGTTTTACTACACACAGGTTTTATTAATATATACTGATTACTACTGAAAAATAAAATCTGTGTGCTTTTTTTTGTCCGAATCTTTTTTCATCCGGAATTATTATTACCTCATTTACAACCCGTCCCGGCGAAGGCAGGGATTGGGAATGAATATTATATTTTTCCCTCCTTCCCAATCCCCGATTGGGAAGGAATATTATATTTCGTCTGCTATATTAAATTTTTATATTTATAATATTTTTACAAAATAAAGGGAGAATTATTTTGGAACAAACGAACAAAAAAGGCGGAATGGGTTATCTAATCATTTCTATATTGTGTTTTATCGGAGCAATTATCACTTTCCTTCCATACAAAAACATAGATGACGAATGTATGTTAGGTTATAAAGCCTTATGTGCATTTACACCAATAAGTTCATTGATACTTATAGTGGTTGGGGTTTTCTTACTTTATATGCGGAAAATGATGTTAAAAAAATCTTAAAATAATTAATATTACACACACTTCTTCTTATTCTCTAATTTTTTTGATAAATAATTAATAATTATTTATCAAAATATTTGCTATTTATTAAAATATTTTAAATATATAAATAATTTATTGTTTCAACAATAAAAATCACTATATTTAAATTTTAAGTGAACATCTTAATTATTCAAACTTTTCCCTCTTATACTCATTCCATTGTTTCTTGGCATATTCAAGAAAACTTGACGGGGCTGATTCAAACGATTTATCGATTTTATAATCTCCACCTGACTTAAAACCCTGTTCATTTACAAGCATTGTTCCTCTAAGAGCATATTTATTTTCCCCCTCGTGCATAATTAGTTTCAAATCACTCGGAGATACATCACTCCTGCACGCCATTTTATAAAGTAATGTACTTTCCGCAATCCCGTTTTTATCGAGGTCTGTGATGGATAACGAGTTTGGAATAAAATCGAGAGTTAAATCGAAAGGACAGTCTTTTATGAAATCATTTATTTTCCAAAGCTGTGTGTAAGTATCGTTACTCTTCACAAATTGATAAGCAAATAATTCCGATTCCCAGACGTAGTCTTCGAAGTCAGGCTGTTTTGCTTTTACGCGTTCAGGTTCGGTCTTCGTTAGTAAAATAATGTTCTCACCATTTTTATCCGTCCATCTTTTACCTGTGATTATATTACCGCTGTATTTTATTTCAGACGGAATATCATTTTTATAAAATTCTTTAATTATAATATCATTCGTAGATTCTTCCGGTTTGCTGACGGAAGTTTCATTCTTTTCAGGCTCTTTTTTTGTTTCTTCTACCTTGTCGGGTAATTTAACAACTTCTTTTTCGGTTTTCGAACCTGTAATTTTTTTTATTATTCCGCAGGATGTTAAAAGCAAAAATGTGATAAGCAGTAATACAATTTTTTTCATAATTAATAATTTAATTTTTGAAAAACAAAGAATTTGCATATTTTATTTAAAATATAAAGATATAATAATTAAGTAAATGTAAATAATGACTTATGTTGTAAGTATTAAGACTCTTAATAGTTTGATAATAAAATACGGGTAAAAATAGATGATTCGAGACCATAACGCAGACTACAGTCTGCGGCTACGAGGGCTAAACGCAGACTAAAGTCTGCGGCTACGAGGGCTAAACGCAGACTAAAGTCTGCGGCTACAAGAGCGGAATTAAGAATTTACAGAGTAAAATTTGTTATTTTATTATTTATTATCTATTTTTTACATTTGGTTATATCTATTTTTGTTAAGTAAAAAATTTATTTAAAATTATTATGTACAGAAGAACTAAATATGATTTAAAGCAAGAACTTAACTTAATAAAGGAAGCTAATCTTTATAAAGATGAGAGGATAATTCTTTCAGACCAGAAAGCAAGAATCGAAGTCAGTTATCCTGCCGGCTCTACACCAAAGGAAGTATTGAATTTTTGCTCTAATAATTATCTCGGACTAGCAAGTCATCCGAAAATAAAAAAAGCTGCTATCGATACGATTGAAAAATATGGATTTGGTTTGGCTTCAGTCAGGTTTATCTGCGGAACTCAGGATTTACATAAAGAACTCGAAGAAAAAATTGCTAATTTTTATCAGACAGATGATGCGATATTATATTCGTCCTGCTTTGATGCAAACGGCGGATTGTTTGAATGTATTATAGGTCAGGACGATGTGATAATTACGGACGGACTTAATCATGCAAGTATTATAGACGGAATAAGGCTTTGCAAAGCACGGCGCTTAATTTATGAGCATTCGGATATGAAATCACTTGAACAAAAACTTGTACTCGCAAGAGAAGGATTCGATATCTGGGACCATACGGGTCTGGCGCAGGGTCCGCATCCGGCAAAAAATATTATAATTGCGACTGATGGAGTTTTCTCTATGGATGGAGATATTGCGAAAGTTAAAGAAATTGTTGAACTCGGACAGAGATTCGATGCGATGGTTATGGTTGATGATTCTCATGCAACAGGATTTTTTGGAAAGACGGGCAGAGGCGCGATTGAATATAACGGCGTACTTGGAGAAGTTGATATAATAACATCTACACTTGGAAAAGCAATGGGAGGAGCTTCGGGCGGATTTACCGCGGCACGAAAAGAAATCGTAGAAATGTTAAGACAACGCTCGAGACCGTATTTGTTTTCGAACACACTTGCTCCGGCTATAGTTGGTGCATCTATTGCCGCATTTGATTTGCTTGAAGGAAGCAATGACCTCAGGGAAAAGCTGATGGAAAATACAAAATATTTCAGGGAAAATATGAAGTCACTCGGGTTTGATATTATCGATAGCGTACATCCGATTGTCCCGGTTTTATTCAGAAAATTTGATGATGACGCGCAGCGTGCACAATCGATGGCTAAAGCACTTTATGATGAAGGAATTTATGCAATCGGATTTTCATTTCCTGTAGTTCCTAAAGGACAGGCGAGGATACGCGTTCAGATTTCCGCGGCGCATTCGAAAGAAGATATCGATACATGTCTTGAAGCGTTTAAAAAGGTAGGGAAGAAGCTGAAAGTAATTTAAGAAAAATAGCGTGAAAGGTGAAAGGTGAAACGTGAAAAAGTTAGAAGGTTAAAAGGTTGGAAAGTTGGAAGGTTAAAAGGTTACAAAGTTAAAATGTTATAAATAAAATTTGTTAATTTATAAATACATATTAAAGTCGCATGCCGGACCGTTTGTGTTTTCGTTAATGACGCTGATATTTCTATTTCTTTTTCAGTTCTTAATGAAATCCATCGACCAGCTTATTGGAAAAGGATTAAGTCTCTGGGTTATTGTGCAATTAATCACACTGAACCTTGCCTGGATGCTGACGCTTGCTGTACCGATGTCCGTGCTCGTCGCTACACTGATGGCTTTCGGCTCGCTTTCATCCAACAATGAAATTACGATTATGAAAGCAAGCGGAATCAGTCTGACAAAATTAATGATGCCGATACTGATAATCGCAGCCATACTTACATACCTGATGGTGTTGTTCAATAATAATGTTCTGCCTGAAGCTAATCATAAAGCACGAGTATTATTACAGGATATTTCAAAAACAAAACCAACATTTTTTCTTGAATCCGGTAAATTCTCGGATGATGTGGGAGGCGTAAAAATTTTTGTAAGAAAAACTTACGAAAACAGCAACGAACTTGAAGGAGTTTATATTTACGATTTTTCCAATCCGAATTACAGAAATTTAATTACCGCAAAAAAGGGAAACATAGGATTTACGAGTGATTTTAAAAATATCGTAATGAATTTACAAGACGGAGAGATACACCAGTTAAACAGTGTGGATGTAGCGAACCGGTACAGGAGAGTAGAATTTAAAAAACACAGAATCATACTCGATGCCGCGGGTTTCGGGTTTGAAAGATCTCCCGATAATGCTTTTATGCGTGGGGACAGGGAATTATCAGCCGAAGCTATGAATGCCAACATAGATACTTTAAGATTAACAATGAAAAGAGCTAATGATGTAGTAATCGCGGCAATGGATTTTAATTTATCAAAATTCAATAAAATAAAATTCAGGGATACTTTGATAACAAAATCACAAAATTTAAAAGACAGCATAAAGCAAGCTCAGGATAATTACTATTACGATTCACTCGCAGCGATATCGAAGAATTTATTGTCAGTATTCGGACAACAAAAAAACCAGGGACAGATAAACAAACAATTATTAAAACAAATTGATGTTTTTGAAGTTGAAATATATAAAAAATATTCCATACCATTTGCATGTCTTGTTTTCACGTTGATTGGCGCGCCGCTTGGCTTCAGGGTTAAAAGGGGAGGTTTCGGAATTGCAGCAGGTCTTTCACTTTTCTTCTTTCTCTTGTACTGGGCTTCATTAATAGGAGGTGAAAAACTTGCGGACAGGGGAATTGTTACACCATTTATGGGTATGTGGCTTGTGAACGTTGTATTAGGTTTGTTCGGATTGTATTTAATGTTTAAATCAACTTAGCTATATTGAAACTATAAAAATAATTTTGAATGTGATTATCAGTCATCGTTCATTTAATTTTGATATTAATTTTTGTCAAGCCCCGGACAATTTAATGTTACCCAACCCCGTCAGGTTCGGAAGAAAGCAGCGGTAAGTAATTATTATTTGTGATCCGGGTGTCTTGACATTTTTATTTTAATACTTAAAATCTTTTTACACTTCTTCTTATGGAAAAAACAAAGGTTGCTGTTATCGGGCTTGGGGGAATTGCGCAAATAATGCATTTACCTGCTTTGCAAAAAATAAGTAATGTCGATATAGTTGCAGTTTGTGATAAAGACTTTAACAGAGCGAAAACAATTTCCAAAAAACACAGCATAAAACATTTTTTCAGAGATATAGATTCTTTACTTTCAGAAGTTTCCGTTTTAGACGCTGTTATTATTGCGGCACAAACCGATGTTCATGCAGAAATAGCCATCAAATGTATTGAAGCGGGAAAAGATGTATTCGTTGAAAAGCCGATTGCGAGAAATTACCGGGAAGCGTTGAAAATAATCGAGACTGCGGAGAAGCACAAAAAAAATCTGATGGTTGGAATGAACAACAGGTTCAGAAATGATGTTTTGATTCAGAGAAGTTTTGTCAGGGGAAATGAAATGGGAGAACTATATTATGTAAAAACGGGTTGGGTGAAAATGCAAAGCTCGAATGAAAAATGGTTTATTGAAAAGGAAACTTCCGGCGGCGGTGTATTCATAGATAATGGTATTGTTATGCTTGACCTTGGCTTGTGGATGTTGAATTTTCCGGAAGTGAAAAGCGTTTCTTCAGTAAATTATTTTCATAACACGAAGTCAGTTGAAGATTCAAATATAGCTCTTATAAAATTTAAAAACGGTGCCGCCCTGACAATCGAGGTTAGCTGGAGTTTTCTGCGCGGCGGTGAATTGTTCTATTGCAATATTTTTGGAACAAAAGGAAGTTCTACGATTAATCCTTTGAAAATTCACAAGAAAATGAATAATGAACTTTTTGATATAACACCTAAAATACCGAAAAGTATTTCTTCTGTAATCAAAAACAGTTACGAATTTCAGTTGAAACATTTTATCGGTTCCGTCAGAGGTTCGCATAAACTTGTATCCTCGGGAAAAGAAGCTTTAAAAGTGATGCAGATTGTTGAAGGGATATATAAATCCGCAAAGCTCGGAAAAGAAATTTTGTTTAATTGATTATTAAATATTAATAATTTAACAATTTCTTAATAATAGACAGGTAGTTTTATGGTAAAAAAGAAAATGAACTTTAATATTTTAGTAGTAGATGACGAAAAAGATATTGTTGATATTTTAAAATATAATCTTGAGAAAGAGAAAGAATTTGATGTAACAATAGCCACCAGTGGCAGAGAAGCACTGAAAATAGCATCTGAAAATAAACCTGATCTTATTTTGCTCGATATAATGATGCCGGAAATCAACGGTTTTGATGTGTGTAAAAAATTAAAATCAGATGTTTTCACTTCAAAAATCCCCGTCATTTTTCTGACTGCGAAAGAAAACGAAATTGATGAAATAATCGGGCTTGAACTTGGAGCCGATGATTATATTCAAAAGCCTATATCTCCGAGAAAAGTTATTGCGAGGGTGAAATCGGTAATAAGAAGAACGTATGCGGAACCTGATACCATCACGAAAGAAGACGGGTTCATTAAATTCAAAAATCTCGAAATCGATACAATTGCGCACTGTGTAAAAATTGATGACGAAGAAATTTTCTTTCCGAAAAAAGAATTTCAACTCCTGCATTTTCTTTTATCGAACAGGGGAAAGGTGCTTTCAAGAGATGTTCTGCTTAACCAGATTTGGGGAGAAAATATTTTTGTTGTTGACAGAACGGTTGACGTGCACGTTGCAAAAGTACGCGAGAAACTCGGACCCTATTCTGATTTTATTGAAACAATAAAGGGTCTCGGATATAGATTTAACAACGGTTAGAATTATATAAAATAAAAATAAAATTATTATTAAAAAAAATTCTTTAATAAAAAAGTATTCGTTTTATTTTTTATCTGTTTCAGGTATACTTACGATTTTATTTATATTATCGGGATATCCATTCATATTAATATCCGAATTCGTACTGTGCTTTCTAATGTTATATCTCATCTCATTTTTATTTATCACATTCCAGGTAGAAAACAAAATTAATGCTTTGAATTCCGTTTCGGAAAAATTAAAATCCGGGGAAGATAATTCAGCCGGCAATGAGTATGAATCAAAACTGACAGAGCTTGGCGAAATATATAATTCATTGAAAATTAATGAAAAAATTTTTAATACCAGTTCCGACATTCAAAAGATTTATATATCTCTTCTGAACCTTGTTGACAGGCTGATAAAAGAGCTTAATAATTCAAAAACATATAAAGTAAACAGAAGTGAATTTCTTGGAAACATAGCACACGAAATGCGCACGCCCATTTTTGCAATACAGCTTTCTCTCGAAACGCTGCACGACGGAGCTGTAAACGATGCGAATGTAAACATGGATTTTTTAAGCAGGGCTTTGAACAATACAAGGCGGCTTAACGAAACTGTAGATGATTTGATATCAATTTCCAAACTTGAAGTCGGGATGAAATTAAGCAAAAGATATTTCGGTATAAATGAATTTTTAAAGGGAGTAATAGGAGAATTAAAATATCTGAGTGATAATAAAAAAATTGTAATAAATTTTAATTCAGATGTAAGTGATAAAACGCAGGTGTTGGCAGATGCTGACAAGATTAAGCAGGTGATGGAAAATTTAATAGATAACGCAGTAAAATATACACCCGAAGCGGGAACAATAAATATAAATGTGATTTCAGGAGAAAAGGACGTGTCTATTTCCGTTGAAGATAACGGAAGCGGAATACCGCAAGAAGACCTGCCGAGAATTTTTGAAAGATTTTACAGAGTTGAAAAGGACCGTTCGAGAGAAAAGGGTGGAAGCGGTCTGGGCTTATCGATTGTCAAACACATACTTGAACTTCACAACATCCAGATAAAAGTAGAAAGTGAAGTGAACAAGGGAACGAAGTTTGAATTCGCTCTGCCCAGATGAATAAGTTTGTAAAGTTTATAAAGTTGAAAGAGTGTGAAACGTGAAAGGTGAAACGCTATTAAGTGAATGTATAAAAGCGTTTCCCCCCTTTGAAGGGGGGTAGGTGGGATGTTATTTTAGTTGTGTTCAAATAAATCGATTTCATTACCGGTCATTAACTTGTTATAATCAATCTTCATCATCTATTTCAATTTTCATCTAATCTCAACATAAATGTTGAGTTACAAAAAACATTCTTCTTACATCGAAAAAAACGGATTGTTCAGTCTTTCATCCATAGTTCGCTGATACGATTCTTTTTTTTCGGGAACATTTTCCATAAGGTAACCATAATACTTTTTATAATATTCTTTCATTGCACTCTTATCCGTAGCACCTTTTATCTTTTCTTCGATAGCATACTCTTCGGCGAGCGGTTCTATAACATAATATTCCAGTGCTCTTACCCTGTCGTCAGGCTGATATGTGTTTACGGCGCCGCAGCTTTCACATTTAATATTTACTGCCATAAAAGAATAGATATTAATCGGAAGCTCCGCAGCACATTGTGTGCACCTGTGCATTTTTTTTTCGTCTATATGCTTTTTTACGTTTTCGAGAATTTTCCTTGCTGCATTTGCGAATACTTTCACCGAGAATCGCGTAAACTCAATATCCAGCCATTTCTTAAATTCAGCTAATTTGTAACCCTCTTCTTTTATTAAAAAAAGAAAACCATTTTTATATATTTCACCCTGCATCTTATTCCAACCGTCATCAGCTTTTTGTGAAAGCTGAACAACGGTCTGACCTTTAAGCCCGTTCGTAATGTTGTGAATAATGACATTATCATATTGCATATTATTATATACTTCGTTGAGAGGCTCTTCGGTTGAATTTAAAATTTCGTAATAACGGTCTTTTAACTTGCCGAGATAGCCGTCCCAGCGTGCTGATAACTCTTCTTTTGACATAATTTTTATTATTTAATTTCAAAAAGTTTACTGCCGCAGAAAAGACAATTGTCATATTGCATTTCATCGAGCCTTGGAGCACCGCAATTTTTACACGTCATAGTCTTTTGTTTTTCTTTCTGCAAACCCGATGAATATTTTTGAGTGCCTGTCGCTGCATTTTTAAAAATATCTCCGAGTCCCGAAAAAGGTTTTATCTTCTGGTAATATTCCAGTACTTTCGCTTCCATATTGAAGTTATTCAGTGCGGTAGTTAACTTTTGAGAAGAAGAAGCAAGCGAAATATTTTTTTGAATTATCACTTCAAAGACTCTGCGAAGCTCAATAGGGAAAGCACCTCTCGTGATTTTCATTTCGGAATTTAAAAGGAAATCTTTTTCTTCTTTTGTAAGCGGAATTACGCCATAAGTATTCAGTATATTATTCCATTTTTCGTCTCCGCCTTTTTCTGAGTGCCATGCATTCTGGAATGCCTGGTCGATTTCGGTATTGAAATCAGATAATAATTTATCTTCGTCCATAGGTAAAAATTAATTGATAAAAAATTAATTACAGTTAACATTTCCACGATGTTGTGGTTTAATAATAACTCAAATCATAAAATAAAATAATAAGGTCACCCCTTCGGGGTTAATGATTACTTATTGTTCAATTTTCTACAATATTTTCATCCCTTCGGGATTTAGAAAATCAATTTATCAACAATTTTTCAAAAACAGGAAAAGGAATTAATATTTCATCCGCTCAATTGCCACGACTTTTAAGTCGTGGGCCAAGGTATCCCTTTTTTAGGGCTTTAGCCATAAAACAATTAGGATTTTGGGCTAAAGCCGGTATGTTGAACTAATTACCCCACGAGCTAAAGCTCGTGGCAATTGAGCAAAAACAATTTATATAACTTTCAGTACAATCAGCTAAATCAGTAAAATCAGTGATTAGAATTCGATATCTTTATTAGTATCTCCCGGTGTCATACTTTCATATTTCAATTTATATTCATTCATCAGCTGCTGCATCTTCATTGCATAAGAAAAATCGGACATCATTTTTCCACTCCAGTAAGCACTGATATTCGAATAATCGGCAACGGTCAGACCGAAATCTTTCAAAACGTCCTGTGCATCACGACCCTGCTTTCCAAGAACATCCTGCGCTACCATTGCTTCGATATATTTTTCAAACGGATATGAATCTGCTGAAACCTGCGAGCCGCTTCCAAGGTTGCCCGTAGCGGTTGTGTTGAATGCCGCTGAGTATTGCCTGGAAATTGTGAATGTAGTATCGTTGCGCATACGGGTGAGCCATTCGTTATTCGCACGGTCCCATTTCGGCATATCGACACCGATTGATTTTATTGCTTCTTCCACTGCAGTTCCTGATGCTAATTTTGCATTTACGCTCGCCCATTGGTCAAGCGTAACTCCCTCGAAAGGGTCTAATATCGGATTGCCCATAATATGTAATTATTTAGTTTTCGAAAGTTTTGTAAATATACAAAAAATAAATTAAATAATTGTGTAATTAAGATTTATAATGAAATTATATTTTTGAACTCAGTTAAGAGGGTATGATATTTATTAGTGATGACAGTTATTTTATTCTATATTGTGCCGGGAGGAAACTCCCGACATCACAATCAAATGTTAATTAAAATTCATTGATTGGTTTATTAGCCCTAAAGAAAAAGATTAATTCAATAAATTAGAAGTAATCTCTATTATTCGGGTTTCTTTTCTTCTTCTTTTTTCGGAGGATTTGTTACTTCCTTTTCAACATCGGAAGCAGCTTTTTTAAATTCCCGTATGCCTTTTCCGATACCTTGCATGAATTCAGGGATTTTCTTTGAACCGAATAAAACCAGAATTACGATTATTATTAATATTATTTCCGGTGTTCCTAAACCAAACATATTTTTATTTTCTCCTTTAATTTTTTTTTGCACCACTAAGTACACTAAGGACACTAAGAATTCTTTGTGTTCTTAGTGGTAGAATCTTTTTTATTACATTACGCTTTCTGCGACGCATTGCAATAATCTGAGTCCATCCGTATTTCCCAAAATCGAATCCGAAACTCTTTCAGGATGCGGCATCATTCCGAGCACATTGCGTTTTAAATTTTGTATGCCCGCAATATCGTAAATCGAACCGTTCGGATTATCATTGTACCTTAAAAGAACCTGGTTGTTACCAATTAACTCAGTTAAAGTAACATCGTCGCAAAAATAATTTCCTTCTCCGTGAGCTATGGGTATATCTATGTCTTCTTTAATATCATAATAACCGGTAAAAATACTTTTATTATTCTCTACTTTCAAGGATACAGTTTTACAGACAAATTTAAGATTGTTATTTCTGAGCAATATTCCCGGCAAAAGTTTCGTTTCGCAAAGCACCTGGAACCCGTTACAGATTCCAATCACGATGCCGCCTTTATTCGCAAATCTTATAACATCATTCATTAAATTGGAATGTGCCGAAACAGCTCCGCATCTCAGATAATCTCCATAAGAAAAACCGCCGGGTAAAATTATTATATTCCTGTCATTTATATTTCCTTCTTTATGCCAGAGAAATTTTGTATCAACTTTTAATATATCTTTAAACACATAATATGCATCATGGTCGCAGTTCGAACCCGGGAAAACAACAATACCAACTTTAGCTTTACTCATTTTTCTTATTCCCCGCTTCTAAAAATTTCAAATTCATAATCTTCCATAACAGGATTTGCAAGAAGTTTTTTGCAGGCTTCTTCAGTTATAACAGTTGCCTCTTCTTTAGAATTCGCGTCTATATTGAATTGTATATATTTGCCGATACGCGTTCCTGAAATGTTTTTATATCCTAATGAAATCAGTGAGTGTTCGATTGTTTTTCCCTGCGGGTCAAGAATGGTCTTCCTTAATGTGATTTTAATCTTCGCTGTGTACATTAAATATTAGCATAAGTTTTTAAGATATGCTAATTTATTAAATATTTCTTAAAGAAATAAGAACAAAATTTCAAATTAAATTAAAAATTAAAAATTAAAAATTAAGAATTAAGAATTGAAGACATTAAAAATTAATAAATGGTTATGAGATAATTAAGATTTTTAAGATGGAATTACTTGTTCTTTTCTTTTTCTAAAATCTCGTTTCGGATTATTTCTAAATCATCTTCATTTGTTTTAGTAGAGTCAGTGACTGCGCGGTTATTTTTTTTGTCGGATTTTTTATATTCTTTTGCACCTTTGAGTTTTCCCGATTTACCCACTTCATCTTTATTTGCAGGAGCTGATTTTTCAATACTTAAATCGCCGCCTTTTCTTTCCTCTTCTTTTTTACTTTCGATTATACGACTATCCTTCTGTTCACTTTCCTTACTTTTACTTTCAATTTTCTGCTGTTCCTCGATAGCCGGTGCATTAATAGTTTCAATATCATCGTTCTTTTTAATGCGCAATTCATCCGATTTCATCGGTGTAACAGGTGTAGGCTGCGAAAGTTCTTTTTCAATGCCACCCCGGTAATATCCATCAAGGTTCTTTATATCTTTTGGCGGTACATCCGAACTCTGTTCACTCGTAGTATTTTTTTCTGCTAATTTATTTTCTATTTTTTTTTCTTCAATTGTAGTTTGCCTGGAAACGTTCGGAGAATCAGAAACTTTATCGGATAATGTCTGAGAAACGGGAGCGTTCGGGATTAATTCTGTTTTCTTATAAGGATAATATATAGTGACAATTATTAAAATAATAACCACGGTGCCAAGTGCCGGGATTAACCAGTAATTTGTTTTCCTTGTAAAAATTTTCTTAAAAAAACTTTTTTTCTCATCAGTAGAATAATTTTGCTTTTCGCTTATTGTTTGCATTTCAGCTTCTGCGAGATTAATTTTCTGCTGAAGCATAATTTCAAAATTATCATCTGATTTGATTTTGGGCAAATTTTTCAATTTATCCCTTATTTCCATATATTCTTCTTGCTCTTGCAAAATGTATAGTTATTTATTATCTATATTTTTTAATTCTTGTTTACGCAGGCTAAAGTTCCGATAAATCGGAATCTTCGACCTGCGGCTACTTTGTTTTATTATTGTTTACGCAGGCTAAAGTTCCGATAAATCGGAATCTTCGACCTGCGGCTACGTTTTATTATTGTATATTTTACTTAAACTTTTTTTAAGTTTTTCCCTTCCCCTGTTAATTCGTGATTTAACTGTTCCCAGAGGCAATCCCGTTATCTCAGCAATTTCATCGTAATCCAAATCCTGAATATCTCTTAAAATAATTACTTCTTTAAAATAATCTTCCAGTGCGTCTATGGCTTTCTGAATGTAATGATGCTCCATGCTTGCGTTCGCACTGTCCTCCGGACTTATCACATTTGCTGTAAGTTCATAATCTTTATCTTCATCCGGGTCAAACTCACTCAATGAGATTGAATTATACCTGTTTTTTTTCCGCGAATCTGTTTTAGCAGTATTAATTGCTATCGTATAAAACCACGTGGAAAATTTCGCTATCTCTTTATAAAGATGCTTTGAACGATATAATTTTACGAACGTATCCTGTGCAAGGTCTTCCGCATCATCCCGGTTACCCGTATAGCGGAATAGAAAGTTTACAAGTTTATCTTTATATCGCAATACGAGTTCGTTAAATGCCGCAACATTACCATTTTGAAAAGCAATGATTAATTCCTCATCGCTTAACTTCTTATTGTCAATATGTTGATTCGATACCTCTAACACAATTTATACTTAAAAATGGGATATTTGTTCCTAATGTATACTAAAGTTCAGTAATATTCCTTATTAATGTTGTAAAAACAGCTCTTTTGTCCTGAGACGATGTCTTAAAAGCCTTATCTGCTTTGTAAATATAATCAAATGCTTTTATAATATTAAGTTCATTTGTCGAACGGATGTAATTTTTATAAATGTTTATTCTTTTCTCATCATATTTCCATATTCTCAGTTCTCTGCTTAAAGTGAAATTATTAAGTTCATTTATTTTCGGGTCGAAAAGTTTCGTAATACCAATGAGAGCCGAATTTAATAAAACAAGAAAATATATTTCAACATCTTCTTTCAGCGACATATTATCATAAATTTTCAGGGCTTTACTCACATCTCTCGTAAAGACTGCCTCGATAAAATCATTTTCATTAAAATCTTTAGAAGCTCCCACACATAAATTCACGGAATCGGAAGATATTTTATTATTACCCGAATTATAAGTTTTCAATTTTTCTATTTCCGTCATAATCTCATCAACTGACGGATTTAAAAATTGTAAAAAGTGATATATAGTATCGTCTGAAATTTCGTATCCATCGAATTTTTGTTTTACCCAATTAAAAATATCGTTATCGGATGCCAGGCCTGTAATAAATATTTCAATGTTAGCAGTTTCGAATTCTTCGAAATTCGAAAACGTAAATTCCTTATCCTGCACGAATAAAATGAGCATCGTATCGGGATTAAATTCTTTCAGGTAATTTAAAATCGCTGATTTATCATCTTTAGATAAACCTTTTACGCCCGTACGTTTCAATATTTTATATACAACAATTTTTCTCTCTGAAAAAAATCCCTGGTTCGAACAATCATTTATAACATCCTCGATATTTTTATCATCGGAATAATAGAGCTTCAGGTGTGTTTTTGCGGAATACTCTTTTCCAATAAATGATTTTCCGGCAATGTCGAGTATTTCTTCGAACAGGATTTTCTCCGGAACGAATAATAATATATTTGAGGGGATTTGTTTTCCTGATAGTTTTTTCTTTAAAGTCTCGAAGTTAATATTATATTTGGTATCAGTATTTTTCGCCATTACAAAATTTTATATACACAAAATATGATTTTTTTTGGTTTAATTTTATGCAATTCAAATAATTCGTAAAATTCATAAAATTCGTAAAAATTCATAAGATTCTTATGATTCTTAAGATTCATAAGATTCATAAGATTTGTAATCCCGACAAGTCGGGACGCAAAGAGCGCGGATTCATAAAATTTATAAAATTCATAAAATTTGTAATCCCGACAAGTTGGGACGCAAAGAGCGCGGATTCATAAGATTCGTAAGATATGACTTAATAAGTTTTAGAACTATATATAAGAGTCGCAACATAAATGTTGCGTTACGAAAAACATCACAACATAAATGTTGTATTACAGAAAAGCTCTTAATTTAACATTTAACATTTAACATTTAAAATTGCTCTTAAAAGTCCCATCCGAAAAAGAATTGCTGAAAAACGTTAGTCTGAAGACTTTTAAAATTATTTATTATTCTTTTGCCGATATCATATCTTAGAGCTATGGCTCCGAACAAATTGAATCTGAATCCGGCACCGATGCTTCCTTTATTATCGCCGTAATTATCTTTTGTATCCCAGCAATTTCCCGCATCAAAAAATACGGCTCCGCGGATTCCGGGAAAACCGATATTCATATTAAAAGGCAGTCTTAAATCAAGTTCATCGAGCAATGGAAATCTCAATTCCACATTAGTCTGCCAGAGTTTCGTTCCCCGAATCGATATCCATGGCCAGCCCCTTAGTGACCAGCTTCCGCCCAATAAATACCTTCTTGCATTTTTGCCTTCATTCATAAAAAATTGCCCCCGAAATGCGAGTGATGTTGGTCGTGCAAGGCGGACATACTTTCTGTAGTCAAACAAAATGCTGTAATAATTTTCATTCGAATTTTCGATATCGGATGTATAACCCAGCGTAAGATTCAACCTTTCCCCGTCTATTGGTCCGGTATAATACCAGAGTGTATTATCCCGAACATAGGAAACAGAATTCGATAATAATAATGACCTCCTGTTGTTAAGAATATCTATATCTTTTTCGGACTCCGATAAGCTTGTCGAGGTTTCGATTCTTTTGAAGAAAGAAAGAGGATAGGAAAAACTTAAATAGCCTCCGTAAATTCTTTCATAATAAACTAAATCACTTTCGGTTAGGTCATATCTTTCCCCCGAGAGATGGTATATTCCATAAGCATAGTTTAATCTTTTTTCAAGCGAAAGTTTTGAAATGGCAATATTAAAACTTTTCCAGAATTCCGTCTCGTAATTCGAATTGTTGTAAATAAGAAAATAATATCTTTCGTTACTCAGCATATCGCTCAAAGATAATGCTCCTCCGGCAAACGTTCCGAATACGGGGTCGGTCGTCAATGCAGTTGTAGCAATATCAAGAGTGAATTTCTTTTCATATTTCAGATTTGATTTTTGTTCATCTGAATTTAATCTTGAAACAGTCCACGTGTTTTTTAATTCCGATTTATCGGTTTCTTTAGCAACGCTGCTCGTATCGAATTTTTTTATCACGCTATCAATCATGCGGATTGTAATGTTGCCGCGCTCATACGAAGAAAATACAATATTATTATCTCCGCACCATTTCGGGTCAAATGCCGAAGTAGTAAAATTTGTAATCTGTTTCATTTTTGTCGGAGTCTGAAAAACAGAATCTATCATCCAGATATTTTGAGAGCCGTTCACGTTTGAAGTGAAAATTATTTTGCTCCCATCATTTGAAAATTGCGGTGCGTTATCAATTTCATCTCCTTTTGTGAGATAATCGATTTTATTATTACTAAGATTATATAAAAAAAGATTGTACCGGTTATTTTTTCCATAAAGAGTTCTGTCGGAAGCGAATACAAGATATTCTCCATCGGGAGAAAAGCACGGGTCGATGTCATCATAATAATCATTTGTAAGTCTCTTCAATTTGCCTGTTTCAAGATTTAAAATGTATAAATCAGTTTTGCCTGAAAATTCCGTTCCCGAAAATGCTATTTGCTTATTGTCTTTGCTAAATGCAGGGGAGCCGATTCCGACGATATCTTTGAAAGAATATTCAGACAATATTTTGTCAAGGTTTATATCGTAAATATACAATTCATCTTTTTCTCCGCGCTGTGTAATGAATGCAAGCCTGCCGTTTTTAGAAATATCCAGACCTGTTCTGAAATAATGAAATTGCTCAAACTCATCGGATGATTCCCCTTCGATTACAAGACTGCACACACCGCGTTTTTCAAGGTTGGTTTTAAAAATGCTTGTGTATCCTGTACGATTGCCAATAAAGAATATTTCTTCTTTGCCATTCAAATTAATGTAAGCAGGTTTATGAGCAAATCCGTCGGAAAAAATATTTTTACTTACCTGTGAGGGATTATCATTTTGCGTAAGCTGGGGATAATATTGCTTCTTTAAATAATAAAGAAAATCTTTGTCGAATTCCGCATAATCTTTTCCGATAGTATATTTCATAACGACCTCAAAATTATCGTCCATAAACATGTTATCAATTAGCTGAATAATTTTATCTTCACCAAAATTATCGCTTATATACTGCAAAACTCTCTGTCCGAGTTTATACATAAAGAATGTACCAAAAAATTCTTCCCAGTCGCTCAAGCCCACGATATAGTTATTCAATACTGCATCTTTCATTACCATTTCCGCCTGCATATCCCATTCGGTTGAAAAATATTCAGCGAGACCTTCCGTGAACCAAAGGGGAAGTACACGGTCGGAAATAATACCGTGCAGTTTTAAATCACTTGTGAGTTTACTTATCATAAAAACGTGCGTGAGTTCATGCCGGATTACGTGCTTAAAATTTCCAAGCGAGCCATCGAACGGGATAACAACCCTGCCTTTAATGAATTCAAAGAAACCGCCGACACCATCCGGGATGAGACCCTCTGTAGTATTGGTTTGTTTAAAATGTGTCGGGGAAGAATAAAATATAAGAGGAACGGTATCGATCAGGCTGTGTTTAAATTTTTGCTGTAAGACTTTATAGCTTTCTTCGGCAAAGAAGGCGCCCTGCTCGGCAAGTTCCTTTTCCTCTTTATAATAATGTATTTGAAAATGTTCGGTAGTTAAAACGTACCAGTCGAAGTTTGAATATTGTACTTTATTTCTTCCGAAGTCGACGAACTGAGAATTCGCAGACGTTATAAAAAGAAAAAATAATGTTAAAAAGGATATTATTTTTATAAATACTCTCCTCATTTCAATATTCTATATTTTATTTAATATTGTAACCATTATTTATTATTTCAATTCAAATATAACGGATAAAAACATTATGCAAATTTTATGATATGCCGGGTTGCGCAGATGGAAGAAAAGCTGAGGTTGATGTCTTTGTTCCCGCGAATTTTATGTATTATAATATGAAAAATTTTTATGCATCATCAAAAAGAACAACTGATTTTGAAAAATTAATTCCGAAAATCGAAAAAGTGATATTAGATAAACTAAATCAGGATGAATTTCTGAACAGTGATTATTATACATATAAAACGCTCATTCAAATATATGACGACTCTAAAGACTATAAGAAGGCAATCTATGCACTGGAAAAAATAAATTCCGCCTACCCGGAAGATTCTGTCATAATTAAACTGTTAAATAATTTCAGGACGCTGGAGGGGTAGCGAGAGTTAAAATGAATTTGGGAAAATAAAATACTTAGTCTTGAAATAGTATTGAATTTTCAAACAGGAAATTACATGTAATTCGAATAAATATTTATTATAAAATTACTCAAAAAGATTATCAATATACCAACTTGTAAATTCATTTTCGTTTTCAAAAGTATTGGATTGTTCATTATATTTCAAAATAAATATATTATCATCAGTTTTTGCGGAATTAAAAGTAGAAGGTACAATTAATATAGCCGAAATAAATTTAAATATATTTTTATTCTTATAGTAATTATCTAAAACGTCAATATTTGTAGCTAATTTCTGTTTGATTTTTAGTATGGGATCATCTGATTTTAGATATTTTATTTCCACAATATATTCAAAATCAGATGAAGATATTAAAGCATCGAAATAATATGTGGCTCCGGATCCAAGTCTTAATTTGATATTCCTTCTAACATTCCCAATAAAATCAAATGACATCAATTTTTTCATTACCGAATCTTCAAATTTTATTAATGAATCTTTATTAAAATTAATATTATCTGAAAAAGATAATCTTTTTGAAAACAAAAGATTCTTTTCAGACTTTAATCTTATTTCATCTTTGCTTTGTGGAATAAGTGTAGCTTTTCTATAATCATAGACAAAAGCTCTATTCCAAATTATTGCAGCAAAATTTTCAAGGAAATCTAGTTTGGTAATGAATGTAGCAATAATAAAAATTGCTATAACATAGACAATTTCACTATTGCTAAATAATGACAATATTGCTATTAAAAAAGCCCCTCCAATTTTAAGGTTTTTTTCAACAAAAAAATCTTCGTTTCTAAATAATAATATTCCAAAATACACAAAAGTGATAATTAAAAGACATATAATAATAAAATTAGTTAAAATTTTTGAATCTCGTAAAATAATTGAGATATAATGAATAATTTTATTTATGTACGATAAGAAATCCATAATATATAATATTGTAAATTAATTCTTTAAAAAATTATTAGTTATTATCAAAATGAGTTTAAAAGACTATTAAATGAATATTTCCCTACAATTCCAAATGTAAGTCTTTTAAAAGGTTCTCTTAAGTCTTGTTCTGTAATAGGTTTAACTTTTTCGTAATCATTAAATACATCAGGAAGCTCAATATACAATCCCCCAAGGAATTTTCCAGTCTGTTGGAAAAAATAAAACCCGCAACCAATATCCATTTTGTTTGGTAAAAGACTTTCATTTCTACTAAATAATTGTGACCTTATATAAGGATTAATTAAAATATGATTTGTGGCTTTTTCATCAAGTTTTAGATTCCAAATGAAGTCAAAATTTAAATCATTAATTTCTACATCGCCATAATCGCCTGAATATGCTTCTATTTTTTTTTCATTAATTAATGTTAAATTTCCACTATTAAAAGTTTGTCTTAGTGTGAAATCTTTTTTTGTTAATAAATTAAAATTATTAGTTTTTATATAATCATAAGTCAAACCAAATAAGAAATTTCCATATTGCATATTAATTCCAAGCCCTATTTTTCCCCCTCTAAAATATTCACTGTTAAAACTATTATTCAAATTTAATGAATCGAAACTTGTAAAATGTTTGAAATTCATGGCATTGATTTCGCCAAACCCAAAAAATAATAATTGAAAATAAGGGATATCTTTATAAGCGTCTTTATAGATTTTTCTTTTAGAATCAATTTCTTTTATTTTGGGTTGATAAATAGTTTTTAATGATATATTTAGAGAATCATAAGAATTTCTGATTTTCCTTTTTGCACTATCAACATGTGAATTGAAAGAATCATTCTTATCATCACGTAATTTAAGGGTATCAAAGAACTCAGATTCGTTGAAATTTTCCGAATTCAATATTTTAAGTAACGAGTGTTTTAAATTATATAACATAGAATCATCGTTTGAAATATTTTCTATATTAATTTCTGTCTTATTAAGAAGTAATTTATATTTTTCATTTTTTATTTGAGTCCTTTGCTCAAGAAGTTGCGCTTCTATTTCGTTATAATGGGGGATTACAGTGTTTGAATATGACCACCCGAAATAACAATTAAAAGCTCCAAAAGGTACAAGTTCTCCATTGCTAAAAAGATTCCCGATTCCTTCTTCGTCTTTTGCTTTTACACCGAATCCCCAGAATATTTTGGAAGGATCTCCTATTGTAGCATCAAGATTATTTAAGCCAAAACTGAGATCAGCTTTTCCTAAATCAATATTTATATTTGTTCCTTTGAAATAGATTGTACTTTTGGCATCAGCACTTTGGGTTAAGCCCTGAGCGTGCATATTATTTATAAAAACAAATAAAATATATATGAATATAAATTTTTTCATAAATATATTTTGATTAATTAATAAATATTTGTAAAGTATTTTAAGGTAATTTTATATCAGTTTCGAACATTTCAAATTTACCAGAATCCGCATAGACTATTTTATCATCAGCGAATAGTTTTTTACCATTATACGTAAAATTAACAGTTAATGACCCATTTGAACTTAACCCGGCCCCAACGCCCTCTAAACTTATTGTGATTAGATCCGATATACTTACTATATCAAAATCTATTTTTCCTTCGATTGTATTGTGGTCTGATTCAGAACGCATTTTTTCTAAATCGTTCTTTTCTAAAGATGATTCCTCAACTGTTAAATTAGTTACAACCATTTGAGGCTGTAATTTGAAAGTGAAATTCAAAGTTGTTTTTTGCATGTTTTTTTTTATTTTAGGTTTGTTTTTTTTTGTTATACGGGGTTTTTTAATTTTATTCATGTTTTATTTAATTAAATAAATTATTTTGAAAATTTCTATTTGGTAAACACGAATACTAATATAAAATTAATATACTCTTCAAAAACACAAAGGATTGAAATGCATTATAAATATTTTACGAAATTCTATTTGGAAATCGATTTTTGAAGCCTTTATTTCCCTCCGGAAATTGCCGAATGATTGACAGGTGCAATTTTCGCTAATTTAATGTTAATATAATTGTACTTTATCAATATGTCAAGAACATTTTGCGTGTATTGAATGCATTTTATTCAGAATGAATTCTGTGGTATAGTTTTTGATTTTAAAATATAATATTTGATTTATGGGCTGAATTTGATGGCTGTGCATAATATATGAAAAAGATATTATTTAAAGTTTTATTCGGCTCGAAAAAATGAAATTTTCTAAATTGTTTTTTGTTTAATAAAAATATATAATTATTATATAAACCAATATTAATCAATATGTTTATAGGACATTTCGGAGTTGGTCTTGCCGGTAAAAAGCCCTGCAAGGAAGTTTCGCTCGGAACGTTATTTATGGCGGCGCAATGGCTTGACCTTGTCTGGCCGATTTTTTTGATTCTGAATATAGAGGTAGTAAAATTAAATCCGGGCGATACAAAATTAACGCCGCTGAATTTTGAATTTTATCCTTTCAGTCACAGCTTATTATATGCATTTATATGGAGTGTGATATTCGGGTCAATTTATTTCTTAATAAAAGGTAAAGTAAAAAATTCAATTGTACTCGGGGCTCTTGTTATGAGTCACTGGGTGCTTGACCTTTTTGTGCATCGTCCGGACCTGCCTTTATATCCGAATGATCCTATGGAAGGTTTCGGATTATGGAACTTTCCTGCAATCGAGATCCCGCTTGAAATAATAATCTTTGCAGCCGGCATTTACATATATGTTTCCGTCACAAAACCAAAAGATAAAATTGGCATATATGCCTTTTGGAGTCTTATTGCTTTTTTATTTATAATTTATTTTATGAATCTGTTTGGACCTCCGCCAACTGATGTTAAAGCAATCGGGTATGTAGGTTTAGCGCAATGGCTGATAATTTTTTGGGCGTTTTGGGCGAGCAAACACAGGGAATTAAAAAATAAAAAATAGAAAATAAAAAATAAATAAGAACTAAAGGAATACAGTTCAAAACTGAGATCAATTAAAAAAAATTATGAGAAATAAATAGTAATTTTATTTAATGTGCGGCAATGTATTCGTCGAGCTGGGTGTGCCACAGGTCAAGGTCTAATGTTTTTGGAATGGTTTCTTCTCCGAATAAAAGGTCAACCATATAGTGAGGTTTTTTTCCGCCTATGAAAATTGCTTTCGTGCAGGATATGCAATACACAATTACATCTTCAACGGGCATTTGTGATGCTCGTTTTTTCATTTGTAATTCGACTTTTTCAACAGGAATCTCTCCGTAAAAACTATCGCCACAGCAAATGCTTTTGGTTCTCGTGCTTTCAGGTTCGATGAAATTGATATTCATTTTATTCGCTAAAGTTCTGATTGCATTGTGAATTCTATCCTGGTCACGCGTAGGGCAGGCATCGATGATGGTCATTTGCTTTCCTTTGTAATCGGGAAAAGGGAAGAAATCGGTTTCTACAAGAACTTCCCAAAGAGATATTGTAGAAGAATTTTTATAATCATTTCTGAATCGTTTGTCACAACCCGGGCAGATATTAATAACCTGCGTTTCGGAGCTGAAGCAGGGGTCATGTTTGCAGCAGGTTTGTAATTCGCCGATGTTGAGTAAATTATCGTTTAGAATTTTGTATAATTTATCACCTAGTTCGGGTTTATATAAACGCATTGCACATCCGGGAGTAAAGACTTTTTTCATTATGAAGAATATGTTAACGTATGGAAATAAATATTTTTGTTTTATAAGTTTTGGGCTAAAGCCAAATTTGAGATAATCTAATCCACGAGCTAAAGCTCGTGGCAATTGAGCAATAACTAGAATCACATCTGAACAAGAATATTAATTAATCAATAATAAGAATCATATCTGCAAAAATAAGAAAAAAATTCTAGCGTGGTTAATTATACCTGTATTTTATTACAAATATATTTGAAATCAATTTATTCCGCTACCGATAATTTGACAGGCAATTTTATATAAAATAATTATTATAAATTTTAATAAAATCGAATATAGGAATTATAATTTCACCCCTTCGGGGTTGTTAAATTTGACTTTTCTCTTTTTACAATAATTTCATCCCTTCAGGATTCAATAAAATTATGTCAATAAGAATTTTAAAAGCTACTCCGTTTGTAAAACGAATATTGTATGTACTTTTAATCACTAAACACCAATTACTAACCACCTGTTTTTCAATTTTTATGAATATCCTTCTGAATAAGCTTATTAATAAATTTCTCTCTTGACGCTCCTTTTAGCTTTGCAAGTTTCTTGTGCAGGTCTGCATCTTTTTCCGATTTCAAAGAATCTATTGTGAAATCTATTATACTCGGTGTGAAAATATTTTCTCTTTCATATTCAGCCCGTTTAAGTTGTAATATATCCGCAGACGCCGAGCAAGTTGCAGGCAGTACGGGTAAATCTTTAAACAGGGATTTATCTTTAAAAATATTTCCTTTAACATATAATTTTTCAGCGAGGCTGAGAGATTTATCGTTTGTTAATCCCCATTCCGCAGCCAGAGTTAATGCGGCGAGCAAGAGATGCGCATTAGCACTGCCATCGGGAGTACGGATTTCGACCGTCTGCATACTTTCTATTTTAAGCGGTTCGCTGTTTAGCCCGGGATTGACGCAAGCAGCCAGATTTTTTATCTTTGACCATCCGAGCGGAACGCGAATCATTGAACTTCTATTAGAATCACTCCAGCAAATTTTTGTCGGCGCTTCCTGGTCGGGTACTAATCTTAAATACGATGAACTAACTGTATTTCCAAATGCCGTCAGTGTATTTGAATACCTGCACAGACCGCCGATAAGTCTTCTTGCGTATTCGGTCAAGACGCCTTCACCATTAACCATCACATTTTTTCCATCTTTAAAAAGTTTCATATGTACGTGCATTCCATTACCCGCATCGCCATCCTCTAATTTAGGCGCAAATGTTGCGAGCAAGCCATTTTTATAAGCAATATTTCGAATGAGCCATTTCGCAAGTACGATGTTATCTGCGGTTTCATCAACAGGTGTTGCAAGAAGTTCTATTTCAAGCTGTTCGCCGGTTTTTCCGTTCAATTCTTTAAAATTGCTTTCAATTTTATCAATGAATCCGACTTCGTTGTGTGCATATTTTACAGCCCCGACGATTTGAGTCAGGGTCTTTAACATTTCAGCCAGTACCGTTCCTGTTTTGGAATAAGGAGCAGATATGTGATATGCCTTCTGACGTCTCGGCATATACATTTTTGTTTCATCATTATAAAACAAATAAAATTCGATTTCGCCAAGTGCAAATAAATCAAGTCCCGTATTTTTTTTTAATAAACGATGTGCATTCCCGAGAATATTATCCGGTGCATACGGCGCAGGTTCTCCGTTACCATTTAAGTACCGGCAGACAAAATCGAGACTTCCGGAATAAAAAGGATTAAAGAAAGCTGATTTATAAACAGGAACAATATACAAATCAGACAAACCGGAGTCAATTAAACCCTTGAATAAAGACGAGCCATCGACTCTCTCACCTTCGGATAATACAATTTCAGCATTTATTTTTGCAGGGATGGGAATTTTCAATTCTTTTAATTTTCCGTCGAGTGCGGTATAATGGAATGTTATTCTTTCGATTTGTTTTTCTTTAATAACTTTAATCAAATCCTCTCTCGTGAAATCTTCTTTTGGCTTATCCAAAAAAGCACTTATAGGATTGGAAAGAATATAATCATTTTTCATAGATAAAATTTATATTTAGACATAAAAAGCCCCGATATAAAAACATACCGGGGCTTTTAAAATAAGAATTATACTTCGTAGTATAAATGAAATTCGTATGGGTGAGGTCTTAACTGAACTTCCTTAATTTCTTTTTCCATTTTGTAATCTATCCAGGTTTGGATAAGTTCATCAGTAAACACTCCGCCTTGTTTCAGAAAGTCTTTATCTTCTCCGAGTTTTTCAAGAGCAATTTCAAAGTTAGAAGGAGCCTGTCTTATGGTTTTATGTTCTTCTTCTTCCAGCTGATAAATATTTTTATCGAGAGGGTCACCCGGGTCAATTTTATTTATTATACCATCGAGACCTGCCATTAGTATTGCAGGGAAGGCAAGATACGGATTTGCCGTACCGTCGGGGCATCTGAATTCAACTCTTTTAGTCTTGGGATTTGCAGAATACATAGGTATTCTTATTGCCGCACTTCTGTTACGCGATGAATAAACAAGATTGATTGGTGCTTCATATCCCGGAACAAGTCTCTTGTAAGAATTTGTAGTCGGGTTTGTAAATGCAAGCAATGCGGGTGCATGTTTCAAAAGTCCGCCGATAAAGTACAATGCCATCTGACTTAATCCTGCATATTTATCACCTGCAAAAAGAGGATTTCCATCATTCCACAAACTAACGTGCGTGTGCATTCCGCTTCCATTATCACCGAATATCGGTTTAGGCATAAATGTAGCCGTTTTTCCTACTTCTCTTGCTGTATTTTTCACTATGTATTTAAACATCTGCAGATTGTCACAGCACTGAAGCATATTAGTATATTTTATATCTATTTCGGATTGTCCGGCTGTAGCAACTTCGTGATGTTGTGTTTCGACTTCGATTCCGGCATTGAGCAAATATTCAACCATCATATTCCTGATATCATTTGTTGAATCTGCGGGCGGAACAGGAAAATATCCTTCTTTCACCCTGATTTTATGGCCTAAATTTGCTTCATGTTCGCTTCCCGAATTCCAGAAACCTTCCCTTGAATCAATTCTATACCAGCTTGAATATTCGTTAATGTTATATGCTACGTGGTCGAGTATAAAGAATTCCGCTTCAGGTCCAAAAAAAGCTGTATCAGCAATACCGGTTGAAAGTAAATAATCCTGCGCACGTTTAGCAATCACACGGGGGTCACGGCTATAAAATTCCTTTGTGATAGGGTCCATAATATCGCAAAGCATATTTAGGGTTTTGAATTTTATAAACGGATCTATAAGTGCCGTTGAAGCGTCGGGAACAGCAAGCATATCGGACTCATTAATTTCTTTCCAGCCCCTGATCGAAGAACCGTCAAAACCCAATCCTTCATAAAAACTTGATTCGCTTAGAGTCGCGGCCGGTATTGAAAAATGCTGCCACTGACCGGGCAAATCTGTAAAGCGAAGGTCTATCATTTTTATATCTTTTTCTCTAATCAGCTTAAATACATCATTAATTTTTTTAAGCTTATCTTTTTGTTCTTCTAATTGACTTTTAGACATATTTATTCTTTTTAAATTTATAAATGTATTACAAAATTAAAAAAAAGACACTTAAGATAACTAAAACAATTTTTATTTTACAGGCAAAGTGATTTATGACTTTTATCAGTTTATTAACTAATACTCGTCATACCCGAATTATATAAATTTAGGTATATTTATCGAAAGTAAAATTTATATAAAATAGTGAATCCAGATTGTCAAAAATGTAAAAACGAAAATTGCTTCGTAAAGAATCATTTTTTACTACAACAAATTATTTTCGTAAATAATTTAAAAAAAGTTGAGATTTTGAAAAAAAATGATTTTGTCTACAAAAAAGGAAATAAACCCAAAGGTGTTTATATACTTTATGACGGATGCATAGAAATTATAAGTAAAAGCAAGGAAGGCGATAAAAAAGAAATTTATTTTGTAGAGCCGGGTGAACTTTTCGGATACAGGTCATTGATTACCGAAGAAGTACATAACACATCCGCCAAGGTTTTTAAAAATTCCAAAGTTTGCAAGCTCTCCAAAGAAGATTTTTTTGATTTATTCGTAAAAGATAAGAAGCTTGCTTTGAAGTTTATGAAATATTTATCGGAACAACTGAAGAGAAGAGAAAAGAAGCTTGAAAACAGGATAGGAAAGAAATAAATTCATCCCGTTAACAAACAGGGGAGAAATAAAAATATAATCCAACAATGTTTTTGCATTGGAGAGAGAATTAAATTTTAAGAAATTATTTAATAATATAAATTAAAAATTATGCAAAGAAAAAAAGTCACAATTGATGGAAACGAAGCAGCGGCGTATGTTGCGCACCAGGTGAATGAAGTTATTGCGATTTATCCTATTACTCCTTCATCACCAATGGGTGAACTTTCAGATGCGTGGTCTTCTGAAAACAGAAAGAATATTTGGGGAACAATTCCGGTTGTAGCAGAATTGCAAAGTGAAGGTGGAGCCGCAGGTGCAGTACACGGTGCATTGCAGAGCGGTTCAATGACCACTACTTTCACAGCCTCACAGGGTTTGCTTCTTATGATTCCGAATATGTTTAAGATTGCAGGAGAATTAACAGCTACCGTATTTCACGTAACCGCAAGGTCAATTTCAGCACAGGCATTATCAATTTTCGGAGACCACAGCGACGTTATGGCAACAAGACAGACCGGGTTCGCATTAATTTGCTCAAACTCTGTTCAGGAAGTTATGGACTTCGCTTTAATTGCCCAAAAGGCTACTCTCGAATCGAGAATTCCATTTTTACATTTCTTCGACGGATTCAGAACATCGCATGAAGTAATGAAAATCGAACAACTTACAGTTGAAGATATGAAAGCTATGATAAACGATAAATATGTTAAGGAACACCGCAAAAGAGCAATGTCTCCTGATAATCCTTTTATCAGAGGCACCGCACAAAATCCTGACGTATATTTTCAGGGAAGGGAAACAGTTAATAAATTTTATAATGAATGCCCTGGTATAGTTGAAAATGCAATGAATAAATTTTTTGAACTTACAGGAAGAAAATATAGCCTGTTTGATTATTATGGAGCTCCGGATGCAGAAAGAATAGTTATTCTAATGGGTTCAGGCGCCGAAGCAGCAGAAGAAACTGTTGAATATCTTATGAAGAAATCCGGCGAAAAAATCGGTATCGTTAAAGTTCGCTTGTTCCGTCCGTTCTCCGTGAAACATCTTATCGGTGCAATTCCAAAAAGTGTTAAAAAAATTGCCGTTCTCGACAGGACAAAAGAGCCTGGTTCACTTGGCGAACCTTTATATCTTGATGTGGTCACAGCTATTTCAGAAGAAATGTCAGGACCAAAACCGCCTTTTGCCAAAATGCCGAAAATTATCGGAGGCAGGTATGGATTATCTTCAAAAGAATTTACTCCAACTATGGTCAAAAGTGTTTTTGATGAACTGAAAAAAGATGAACCGAAAAATCATTTCACCGTTGGTATAAATGATGATGTCACATTTACAAGTCTTGAATTCGATAAGGAATTTACGACTGCACCCGAAGATATGGTGAGCGCCTTATTTTACGGGCTTGGTGCTGACGGTACGGTCGGAGCGAATAAAAATTCTATAAAAATTATCGGCGAAGAAACTGAAAATTATGCACAGGGATATTTTGTTTATGATTCAAAAAAATCAGGCTCGACTACAATTTCACATTTAAGGTTTGGAAAGAAACCTATTAAATCAACTTACCTGGTACAAAAGGCTGATTTTATTGGCTGCCATCTTTTTGTATTACTTGAAAAATTTGATGTGTTAAAAAATATTAAAGACGGCGGAACGTTTCTGCTTAACACTCCTTATAGCAAGGAAGAAATTTTCTCCAAAATTCCTAAAAGAGTTTGTGAACAAATTCTCGCAAAAAAACTGAAATTCTATATCATCGACGGCTACGCTGTTGCAAAGGAAACAGGGATGGGTTCAAGGATAAATACAATTATGCAAACCTGCTTCTTCGCAATATCAGGCGTGCTTCCGAAAGACGAAGCGATTGAACAGATTAAAAAATCTATTAAAAAAACTTACGGTGCTAAAGGTGATGATATTGTAAAACAAAATTATGAGGCAGTCGATAAGACGCTGGCAAATCTGTATAAAATAGATTTAACGAATGTAAAATTAAGCGATATCGAATTGCCGCCGATAGTATCCGAAAAAGCTCCGGATTATGTTAAGCATACATTATCAAAAATTATGGCAGGAGACGGTGATGACGTATCTGTAAGTGAAATGCCCGTCGACGGTACGTTCCCATCAGGTACGACTCAATGGGAAAAAAGAAATATTGCACAGGAAGTTCCCGTATGGGATGCAGAATGGTGTATTCAGTGCGGTAAGTGCGCCATTATTTGTCCGCACGCTACAATCAGGATAAAAGCCTATGACGAAAAATTATTAAAAAATGCGCCCCCTACTTTCAAATCAATGAAAGCAAAAGGTAAAGAATTCGAAGAAGGTACTGCCTATTCAATTCAGGTGGCTGTTGAAGACTGTACGGGCTGCGGATTATGCGTTGATATTTGTCCTGCCAAAAACAAACGCGAAGTAAAGCTCAGAGCTATTAATATGGCACCGCAGTTACCATTACGTGAACCGGAAAAAATAAATTATGAATTTTTCCTTAATATTCCCGAAATGGACAGAAGTAAAATCAGTGTATCTACCGTAAAGGGAAGTCAGTTCCTTCTCCCGCTCTTTGAATATTCGGGTGCTTGTTCAGGATGCGGTGAGACTCCATACGTAAAACTTGTGTCTCAGTTATTCGGAGACAGGGCTATCATCGCAAACGCAACGGGCTGTTCATCGATTTACGGCGCAAATCTTCCGACTACTCCATGGGCTGTAAATAAAGAAGGCAGAGGACCGGCATGGTCAAATTCACTCTTCGAAGATAATGCAGAATTCGGAATGGGTATGAGACTTTCACTCGATAAACATAATGAATATGCGAAAGAACTTTTGATAAGGTTAAAAGATAAATTGAGTGACGGTTTAGCTGATGAAATCTTAAATGCGGACCAAAAAGATGAATCAGGAATTTTTGAACAAAGAGAAAGAGTTGCAAGATTGAAAGATTTATTGAAAAAAATGGATTCACATGAAGCCGAAGATTTATTAAGCCTTGCGGATTATCTCGTCAAAAAAGATGTTTGGATAATCGGCGGTGACGGATGGGCTTATGATATCGGCTACGGCGGATTAGACCACGTTCTTGCATCGGGAAAAAACGTAAATATTCTTGTGCTCGATACTGAAGTTTATTCCAACACTGGCGGGCAGATGTCAAAATCAACAGGACTTGGAGCGGTTGCAAAATTTGCCGCCTCAGGAAAACCGGTTCCTAAAAAAGATCTAGGCATGATGGCAATGAATTATGAACATGTTTATGTTGCAAAAGTCGCGATGGGTGCGAATGATACTCAATGCCTGAGAGCGTTTCTCGAAGCTGAAGCATTCGACGGACCATCTATTATCATTGCTTATTCACATTGCATCGCACACGGTATTAATATGTCGAAGGCAATTGAAAACCAGAAAGCGGCAGTTGATTCAGCGTACTGGATATTATTCAGAAGAAATCCTGAATTGGCAAAACAGGGTAAGAATCCGCTCAAGCTGGATTCCGGTGCTCCGAAGATTACATTTGAAGAATATGCTTATAAGGAAACAAGATATAAGATGCTGACTAAATCACATCCGGAGCACGCGAAAAAATTACTCAAACTTGCTCAGGAGGATGTGAATGAACGCTGGCTGATATATCAAAAACTTAGCAGTGACGCGAAATAAATTTTATTAAAGCGGGAATTGTTGTAATATAATATCACGGCAATTTCCTGCTTCATGAAATACGATTTTTATTAATTTTAAATTTATAATTATGGACTTAACGACAAAATATATGGGTTTAACTTTAAAAAACCCCATAGTTCCTTCATCATCACCGTTATCTAAAACTGTTGATTCGGTTAAACGTTTGGAAGATGCGGGAGCATCGGCTGTAGTAGTTTATTCATTATTCGAAGAACAAATCGAATTTGAAGCCGGAGAGTTAGACCATTACATGACTTACGGTACGGAAAGTTTTGCAGAAGCAATTAGTTATTTCCCGAAAGCGGCAGAATACAATCTCGGACCCGAAGAATATCTTGAGCATATTAGTAAACTGAAAAAATCTGTTAACATTCCGATAATCGGAAGTCTGAACGGTGTTTCGAAAGGCGGCTGGATGAAATACGCAAAACTCATAGAAGAAGCAGGAGCCGATGGACTGGAATTAAATGTTTATTATATTCCCTCAAACATACATGATGAAGGTTCGAAGATTGAAGAAATTTATGTGCGGGATTTGAAAGCAATTAAATCAGCGATTAAAATTCCGGTTGCAATGAAATTAAGTCCTTATTTTTCTTCGACAGGAAATATAATTAAAAAACTTGATGATGCGGGAGCCGACGCTTTTGTATTATTCAACCGTTTTTATCAGCCTGATATTGACCTTGAAAATCTTGAAGTCGTTCCTAACTTAGAATTAAGCAGAAGCTGGGAATTAAGACTTCCCTTAAGATGGATTGCAACAATGTATGGAAGAATAAAAGGTAATATGGCTGCGACAAGCGGAATTCATAATCACCTCGATGTTCTGAAAGTTATGCTGGTGGGCGGAGACGTAGCGATGGTATGCTCCGAATTGCTTGAAAACGGATATAACAGGATATCTGAAATTCTTAAGGACCTAGAAAAATGGATGGAAGAAAACGAATACGAATCAATCCGGATTATGAAAGGAAGTATGAGTCAGCGTTCTGTTGCAGACCCGGCAGCATTCGAGCGTGCAAATTATATGAAGGCACTGAACAGCTATAAAGTGCAGATGTAGATAGTTATTAGGTTATTAAGTGTATTAAGATTATATCTCGTTCCCACGCTTTAGTATGGGAACGTTTTTTTTTATAACGTTCTTCAATCCCGCTTATTGAATTAACTTGATAATTCAACAATGTTTTATTAATTATGTAATTATTATTCTAAAAAAGAACTCAAAAAAAAGAATATTTATATTATGAAAAATTTAATTTTTTTTATAATACTTGCTTTCTCTGTAATATTTTATAACAACTCATTTTCTCAGGATCACAAATACAAATTAATAATCAGTACCGATAAAAATGAATATGAATATGCAGAAGATGTGCTTTTTAAAGTAAAGCTTATCAATATAGGGATGCAAAGTGACACTGTATTTTTAAATAATTTCAACATCAATTCAATGTCATCCAGAATGGACGTATTTAATGAAAAGGGTCAAAAGCTTAAAACTAATAAACTTGGTATTTCGCATGGGGAATTTCCATATAAGATACTATACCCTGGTGATACTATTGATACCGAAGACGAACTTAGTTTTTATGCAGGACCGGGAGATATTTTTTTCCGCAATTATTTCAGCGAAGGAACATATAGGATTTCTTTGAAATACAGGTACAGTGAATTTATTGAAAAAGCATTGGTAAGTTCTAATACGATAAAATTCACCGTCTTACCTATAAAAGAATCGGAGATCCCGGCTTTCAATGATGCCCTAAAATTAAACGAATATTTTAAGGATGCCAAAGGACCCAATAATAAAGAAAAACTCCAAGCCTGCACAGATACTGCATCTGTAATTTTATACAAATATCCAAATTCGAGATTTACACAATTTGCACTCGAACATTTTTATTATACAAGGAATTTATTTAAATATAAATATGATACAACAACAATTAAAGAAATTGAATTTTTCATCGAAAAAAATACCAAATCGAAATTTTGTAAGGATCTTTTATATACAGTCGTAAGTATATACCATGAAAATAAATGGGGTGTAGAAAAAACACTTGAATATATGAATTATCTTAAAGAAAAATTTCAAAATGAAACTCTTAATAAAAATATAGATGAAGTTTGTGAAAAAGACGATTATTTGAATAAAAGGTAAATTTGTAAATTCGTTTCCACACGGGAGAGACTGTGTGAAAACGATAAATTTTAGCGAAATGGTGAAATGCGAAATAGCGAATTAAGAGTTTTGAACGCAAAGGAAAGCTTTATCAAGTCCGGATATGTAAAACAACATTTATGTTGTTTACAAAAACCGATTCAAAAAAAGGAGTTATCCTGTTTCCGGATAACTCCTAAATTTTAAAATTATGGAAATTCAGGTATTCAGAAAATATTATTTCTTCGTATAATTAATTTCCATAGTCTTAAATTCTTTCCCGTGAGAATTATCAAACATTTCCATAAGAACATTATTATCATCTAAGACTTTAACAGTTTGTTTGACAGCCACATCTTTTCCGCTCGTCGGGTCAACCATATTTCCGGTAAATACAATTTTTTTAGAGGCGTCATCATATGTGCCTTCCATGTACATCAGCCCGGTGCCGAAATTATCTATCCAGCTGCTAACCCACACTTTCTTAGCATTGTCGAAGCCGGTAACTCCGATTCCCCTGAAATCCATTCCCATCATTTTCCCTGTCACCGTCATTTGCTGATATCTGCCTCCAAGAAGCATTTCACATGTAGCTAAACCTTCTGAAGTTTGTGCCGGAGCGTTCGGGTCCATCCAGAATTTCGAAGTATAAACCCAATCGCCGTTCATTTTTGCAAGGTCCTGTTGTTCTTTGCCCGGAGTCATATAATCCATCCATTTTTTCATGTCATCATTATTCTGAGCGAAAGAATTAATCGAAAAAGAACCAAAAAATAAAAACAAAAAAATTAATTTTTTCATGATTTTTAGTTTTAATTGTTAATAATTGTTGAACAAATGAACTATAAAAAAAAGTTTCAAAAAGCGAGAAGTAAAACACCTTATTATTAATAGCCATACAAATATGTGGTTATAAATTAAATTTGTCAAGTCAATTCTGTGAAATCAGAAAATATCCGGATAAATATTGGAGTGTATTTGAATGTTTTAAATGTGAATATAACGATGTGCCCGAAAAATTTTAATAATATATTCCCGGGAACAAAAATTACTTATACTGATTTCCTCTCATCACTTCAGCTAATTCGGAGTATAGTTTCTGCCACGCAGCTTTCGTCTTAGCATCAAAATCCTTACCGAGTTCAGCTTCAATACAGTCTATCAGATTATCTCCAAATATTTTATAATCTTTTACGGTAACTCCTAATTCATAGTGTCTTATTCCAAGGTCCTGAACTGCGGCAACTATTATCTGAGGATTATTCAGACCATCAACAACAATTTTTACCATTTTCATAAGGTTTCTTGCCTGTTCCTTCATATCGCCCTTAAATAATTTTATCATATCCGGGTTTGCTTTAAAGAGTCTGTCATAAAAATTTTCACCGATTTTATTCTGCTTTTCCGATATTTTTAAAAAACTTGTTTGAATCCTGTAAATATCATCCCGCGTCAGACTTGTATATTCCATTATATATTAGTTTAATTAATAATTTATTTTATAAATTTTAGAAACATTCAAATCTAATTAATATATTAATACGCTGCAATTACTATTTTTATCTTCTTAAATATTTATAATTCATAGACTTGATATAAAATAAAAACAAAAAAACCGGATTAAAAAATTCATAAAATTCACTAAATTCATAAAATTGAAAATTCGTAAGATTGAAGATTTGTAATCCCGACAAGTCGGGACGCAAAGAACGCGGATACGTAAGATTCATAAGATTCATAAAATTCATAAAATTGAAAATTCGTAAGATTTGAAAATTGTTTACAGATTAGGAAAAATAAACAGGCTGTTCATACGTTGTAAAATAAAAAGATTTCAGTGGAATCAGCGAAATCATTTTAATCATTGATTCGAACTTTAGAAGTCTTTTGTTTGTTTTATTTAAATGGTTAAATATTTATAAAATAGGCTTTTAATCACATGCCGGAATAATTATTACTTTACAATTGAACTTAAAAACAATAATGTTCTAAATCTTAGATAGTTATGAAGATCTTCGATTACGTCTTTTATCAATAGTAATTAAGATTCTCAACACATAAATTTGCAGTTGAGAATATCAAAGGACCGGAATATTAAAGGAGAATTAAATGAAAAAAGAATCAAAGCCAAATGAATTAAATATAGAAAACGATATTGTTACAAAATCGCCAAGTGGAAACGGTAAATATGACAAGAACGAAATAATTACAGATTACAAATTAGCATTCGAAAGCCGCCAGGCGAGCATTCTTGGCAGAAAAGAAGCTCTGATGGGCAGAGCACAATTCGGTATATTCGGAGATGGCAAGGAAATTGCCCAGATAGCTATGGCGAAAGTTTTCAAAGACGGAGATTTTCGTTCGGGTTATTACCGCGACCAGACTTTTGCTCTCGCAACAGGTATGGTTACAATTAAGCAAATGTTTGCACAACTATACGGTGACACAGATATAAATCACGAACCGCATTGTGCAGGCAGGCATATGAATAATCATTTCGCATCACGACTTCTCGATGAAAACGGAAAGTGGAAAAACTTAATGAAGATGAAAAATACATCTTCTGATATTGCTCCGACAGGTTCACAAATGCAAAGACTTCTCGGGCTTGCCTATGCTTCGAAATTATACAGACAAAATTCCGCTTTGCTCAATATGAAAGAATTTTCCATAAACGGAAATGAAGTTGCATTCGGAACAATCGGAAACGCAAGCACAGCGGAAGGTATGTTTTACGAAACTATAAATGCTGCCGGAGTACTAATGGTACCTATGGCAGTATCAATTTGGGATGACGGATTCGGAATTTCGGTTCCGAATGTATTTCAAGTTACAAAATCGAGCATTTCGGATGTTCTCTCAGGATTCGAATACCAGGAAGAGCTTCACCAGGGATTTTTAATTTACAGAATTCCGGGTTGGGATTACGAAAATCTCATAAAAAAATATAAGGAAGGAATTGCCATAGTCAGGGAAAAACATATTCCGGCAATTTTTCATATAACGGAAATGACACAGCCTTTGGGACACTCCACAAGCGGCTCTCACGAAAGATATAAAACGAAAGAACGCCTGCAATGGGAAATTGATTTTGATTGCATAAGGCAAATGCGGACATGGATGATAGAAAAAAACATCGCAACAGAAGATGAATTGAATAAAATCGAGGACGAGGCAAAAATATATGTTAAAAATATGCAGCAGGAAGCGTGGCGAGAATTTCTTGCTCCGCTTAAAAAAGAACGCGAAGAAGTAAGCAGGATATTTGTTGAAATGACTTCCACGAGCAAAGCGGCTGATAAAATTAAAGATATAAATAATTCGATGCTGAGAAATCTCGACCTTGAGCGGAGAGTAACAGAGCAGGCAGTTTTCGATGTTTTAATTGCAGCAAAAAATGACCCGCAACCGGTTAAACAAAAATTGCTCGATTGGGAAAATAATTTTCTTAAAGAAAACGAAAAAAGATTCAGTACACATCTATACAGCGAATCAAGCGAAAGTGCTTTGCTTGTGAAAGAAGTTAAACCTGTTTATAAAGACGATTCGCCGATGATAGCCGGACGCGAAGTATTGCTTGCATTTTTCGATGAAGCATTTAAACGTGACCCGAGAATTTTTGCAATCGGTGAAGATGTCGGACGGCTCGGCGATGTAAACCAGGGAATGGCAGGACTTCAGGCGAAATACGGAGATATCCGGGTAACCGATACCGGAATCCGTGAATCAACAATAATTGGTCAGGGAATAGGCGCGGCTTTGCGCGGACTGAAACCGATTGTTGAAATTCAATATCTCGATTATTTATTATATGCAGTGCAAATAATTAGCGATGACCTTGCAAGTTTGCGCTGGAGAACAGCAGGCGGACAAAAGGCTCCGGTTATAATACGAACAAGGGGACACAGGCTGGTCGGAATACATCACTCAGGTTCACCGATGGCAATGATTATTAATGCGTTTCGTGGTCTTTATGTTTGTGTTCCGAGAAATATGACACGTGCGGCAGGATTTTATAATACACTTTTAAAATCCGATGATACCGGTTTGATAATAGAAAGGTTGAATGCTTACAGGATTAAAGAAAAACTTCCGGCAAATGTTGGTGATATTACAACACCGCTCGGAATACCGGAAATAATTGAATCCGGAGATGATATAACAATAGTTACGTATGGAGCCTGCGTAGATATTGCGCGGGTTGCAACAGCAAAATTAAGAAATCTCGGAATTTCGAGCGAGTTAATCGACGTGCAAACTTTATTGCCGTTTGATATTAACGGTGTAATTTTGAACTCATTAATGAAAACAAATAAGATTCTTTTCCTCGATGAAGATATGCCCGGTGGTGCAACTGCTTATATGATGCAGCAGGTGCTCGACGAACAGGGCGGTTATCAATATCTTGATTCAAAACCTAAAGCATTGAGCGCAAAGGCTCACAGACCGGCTTACGGCGGTGATGGTGATTATTTCTCGAAGCCGAATTCGGAAGATATTTTCCGTGCGGTTTATGAAATTATGCGTGACTCAGACCCGAAAACTTATCCAATATTTTATTAATATGCTTTTTACCACTAAGAACACTAAGTGCACTTAGTGCTCTTAGTGGTATATAAATTTATTTCATCAAAATCATCTTCTTCGTTTCCGAATAATCGCCGGCAATTATTTTATAAAAATAAATTCCGCTGGATAATTTTGTCCCGTCGAATTTCACTTCATATGTTCCGGGTTGAAGATTTTCGTTTACGAGTGTAGTAATTTCTTTTCCGAGAATGTCATACACTTTGAGAACTGTCATCCCCCCTACCCCCCTTCCAAGCGGGGAACTAAGAGCAGGGATATCAAACTTAATCTTCGTTGACGGATTAAACGGATTCGGAAAATTTTGTTCGAGCACAAAAGATTTCGGAATTGTTTTATTGTTATTGCTTGCAGGTGTGGATAAGGCACTCTTAAATAATCCTCCGCCAAGCGAACCGGCATAAGCAAAACCTGTTACATCGAATGCAAGTGCGTCGATGAACGGGTATAAAATTCCATCGCTGACCTGTGCCCAGTTGTCACCATTATCCAGTGAACGCCAGACACCTAAATTAACTATTTGTCCTCCAACCACTCCGGCATATAAATGTCCTTTTGAATTTATTGCAACTTTCCAGGTTTGCATACCTGTGTAAAAAAGTACCTGCGTCCAGTTATCACCATCGTTGGTCGAACGGAAGACTCCATATCCGTTAGTTCCTAAAAATATATGTCCGCTTGAATTAATAGCGATTGACATTATCTGCGTTGCAGTAAGCCCGTCATTTATCTGAAGCCAGTTTGAGCCATCATCTTTCGAACGAAAAATTCCGGAACCGTATGTTCCTGCAAACACATAATTATTTTGAGTATTAACTGCGATAGAATAAACCTGGTTGTTTGATATTCCTGTATTTGCCCTGAACCAGCTGTCGCCGAGGTTTGTTGATTTATAAACATTATCATTCGATGCAGCATAAATATGTCCGCTTGAATTAAATGAAAAATCAAGAACGTTGTTAAATTGATAAGTCCATCCTGTCATATCAACACTCCAGTTGACGCCGTTATTTGTAGAGCGGAAAACTCCGCTGAGAGGAGCACCTGACATTGGAAATGTACCGGCAAAAATATAACCGTTCGGATGAACTCTTATAACATTATTCATTGTGTTTGTTATTCCCGCATCTGATTGCTGAAATGTGGAACCATTATTTGTTGATACATAAACTCCGCCGGTAAATCCTACAAAAATATTTCCGTTCGTACCGACATCAATAGATTTAATCGAGTTCGCATTTATGCCACTGCTTGATTTGAACCACGAATTTCCGCCGTCTGTAGATTTCAAGACACCGAGAGCATATGTTCCCGAAAAAATAACAGTACCCGAAACGAACCCAAAAGAACTGCTGCCCGAGTATGGTGACGTAAAACCTGTGTTCACAGCCACCCAGCTCGTTCCGTAATTTGTAGATTTAAAATTTCCGTTGTTAGTTCCTGCGAATGTCAACGTTCCATAGCATCCGATTCCGTTTACAAATGTGTTTGTCAAACCTGAACTTGCGGACGTCCAGTTATCACCGTTATTTGTCGAAAGGTAAATTCCCGTACCAGAAATTCCTGCAAATATATAATTGTTTGGAGCTACTGCCAATGCACCGATAGACGTGCTTGGCAAACCAGAATTGACAGTTGTCCAGTTTGCACCTCCGTCTGTTGAGCGATAAACACCACCCGAACTTGAACTTGTATACATATAGGAATTCGGAGCAGTGCATAAATAATAATAAGTACTGCTTGAAAGTCCGCCGGCGCTTGGGCTCCAGGTTACACCATAATCAGTTGATACCCAGATTGTACTTGAGGTGGAAATAAATAACCTGTTGTTAGCATCTACTACCAAAGAATTAATAACATTGGTAGTAAATGAACAATTAACCCACGAAGCAGCGCTGTTGGTCGAACGAAACAATCCTCTTTCGGTTCCGGCATATAAATAATTTGAGGAATCCATTACAAAAGCATTTACTTTGCCGTAAGTTATTCCCGAATTGGATATTATCCAGTTCGCTCCCTCATTAGTCGAGTAGTAGACTCCGTTTCCAATTGTACCAATGAACCACCTGTTCAATGAATCTTTTACAAATCCACGAATTCCGCCTCCGTCAGGACCGTTTGTCTGAACCCAGAAATTAGTTTGCGAATAACCAATTGTAAATAATAAAAAATAAAAAACAAATAATAAAAAAAGCTTTTTCATAATTATTTTTCCTTCTTAAAATATTAGAAAAATTTATTTAATCATAAACATTTTCTTTGTTTCGCTGAAATTTCCTGATGTCAAATTGTAAAAATAAACTCCGCTAGGATATTGTGAAGCGTTGAATGCTACTTCATAAGTGCCGGGGTTTAGTTTTTCGTTTACGAGGGTTTCAATTCCTTTTCCGAGGATGTCATAAACTTTGAGAATTGTCATCCCCCCTTGCCCACCTTCAAAGGGGGGAATATCAAACTTAATCGTTGTAGTCGGATTAAACGGATTCGGAAAATTTTGATACAATTTAAATTCTTGCGGAATATTGTTTGTGTTACTTTTTATATTTGATATCCCCTGTCCCTCGACAGCAGTGATGAATCTGTTTGGCTGAATCTGGGCATACTTATCTATTATACCGCTTGGCCAGATGATTTTCAAAGAATCGATGACAGTTGCATTACCCAATCCGAAGAATGCATTTAACATATTTTGCCCGCTTATTGCTCCTCCGGTTTGACACGAAATTTCTCTCAATTGTGTTATAGTATTACCGTTGATAACCGCCTTCAAATAAAGCTTTGCGCCTATACCGCATTTATTGCTTACCATCCCAACGCATTTTATATTTATCCATTTATTGCTGTTTCCTTCATTATGGTAGAGACAATTATTTCCGCCGAAAAAATTATTCCTTGCTACAAATAAATCAAGGTTGCCGTCATTATCATAATCACACCAGCCGGCACCTTCTTTGTAATTACCATCAGTCACTATAATTCCCGTATCTATTCTCGTAAATGAGCCGTTTCCGTTGTTAACAAAAAGAAGATTGATTCCATCATATCCGCCTACAAACATATCGAGGTAACCATCTTTATTAAAATCGCCCCAGCTGCTTCCGCCGGACCAATGATTATAAGTCACAATAGGGTCATTTAAAATTTTTGTAAATGTTCCGTTCCCGTTGTTTAAAAATAATCTATCGACCCCTGTTCCTATAACTCCTCCAGTCACAAATAAATCGAGGTAACCATCATTGTTATAATCACCCCAGCTTCCTCCGCTGGAATGAAGGACATCGAGCACTATCGGGTCATTTGTGATTTGTGTAAATGTTCCGTTCCCGTTGTTATGATATAAAAAATCTGCCGCTGGTCCTGCGTTAGCGACATACAAATCCGGATATCCGTCGTTATCATAATCAGCCCATGCACATCCTCCGGAATTACTATTATTGGTCACGATAGCACCTGTAGTGATTTTTGTAAATGTTCCGTTCCCGTTATTGTGATATAAAAAATTAGGTTGATTGCGATTGCAAACAAATAAATCGACATAGCCATCTTTATCGTAATCCGCCCAGGCACAGCCTGTGGAATTTCCACCATCGTTGACTATTGCTCCCGTTGTTATTTTTGTAAACGAACCGTTGCCGTTATTATGATATAGAAAATTATTCTCATTATAATTTGCAACGAATATATCTATATAGCCGTCATTATCGTAATCAGCGCATGTACATCCATAAGAACTGCCCCCGTCTGTAACTACAGGACCCGTAGTAACTTTTGTAAAAGTCCCGTTTCCGTTATTCATATACAGGAGATTATTTTTATTGGTTGCCATATTGCTGACCACAAAAAGATCCTGATATCCGTCATTGTTAAAATCTGCCCAGCAACATCCGTAGCACCATCCGCTGTCATTAGCAATCGGACCGGTTAAAATTTTTGTGAAACTTTGAGAATAAGAATTATTTGAAATTGATAGAAAAACCAGAAAAAAGCACGTAATTATATTTTTCATATTTTATTTTTAATATTACACAAATGAATAATTAAATCAATATATAATATTATGATAAAATTATAAAGTTTTAATCGATTTCAATAGGCTTTTTGTACTAAAATAAAAAATGATATAAGTGTTATCAAATTGCAAATCATGAATTTCATAAAGATTTATTGTTGAATAAATAAATTTACAGGGGAAAGGAGAATTAAAAAACGGATGCACAAACAACTTGCATTTATTTACTCCAAAGATATTTTTTTACACATGAGAAGACTAATTTTTATTTAAAAATCATTAATAATTCCGAAGTGTATTACTCCGTCCGTAAGACCATCTCCTTTACCAAGACCATAATTAACGCCTATTATTCCAAGTGCTGTTTCCATTCTTATCCCGATGCCATACCCGTATAGGAATCCCTGTTGTTCAGGAATTGAATTCAGGATATCAGAAGGTCTGAAATAATAACCGAAGTCATAAAACCCGTATAAAAAACTTTTTCTCGAAAAAGAATATCTCGGTTCAATATTACAATGAACTAATTTCGAAGCAAGAAATTGTTCGTCCCTGTAACCCCTTATATATTTATCGCCGCCAATTCTGTAATAATCAGCATCTTCGAGTTTATCGGAGAGCACTTCACCGCCGAAAAACCTTAACATTAAAGATTGTCTTTTAAAAAAGGATTTATAAATTTCAATTTCCATGGAATATTTTTGCATTGAAAAATTTTGGTCGTTAGATGAAGACGTTGCACTGTAAACGGTTTTAGAACCATATGTATATGATGACCTGTAAACTATGCCTTTATATGGATTATAAATATTATCGCGGCTGTCATATTTAATTTCAACTCCGGTATAAAGTATTCTTGAATCGGATATATTAAAAATTCTGGTTGAATCAGCTGACGGAATAACATAATCGAGACCTCCAAGATATGAAATCGTAAAATTATCTGTCAATAATATATCTGCTTTTAAATCAAGTTTTCTTCTTGTATATGTTGTATCCTGAATACGCTGTAAAAAAGCAACATTGAGGTTTATGGGTAATCCAAGCAAATATGGTTCAGAATATTTGAACTCAAGTTCCTGTGTAGCCTGTACAGGTTTTTGCCACCTTGCATCGATTCTTCTTCCGGTTCCGAAAAGATTTCTGAACGAAACATTTACAAGTCCTGTCAGGTAACCGTTTTGATTGTTAATACCGGGTGCATACCCTATAACTCCGTCAAAAGTATTTGTATTTCCTTCTTTCACCTGAATCAACAATCCTGTTATTCCTGATTTTTTTATTGTATAAATTTTCGGGTCTTCAACTTTTTCAAAAATATTTAATTTGTCGAGTCTTGATTTAATATCCTGTAACCACTCGCGTTTAATAATCTTATCGTTACCGATTTTCAGCTCCCGCAGAATCACATTATCATTAGTCGATTCATTCCCTTTTATTCTTACCTGGTCAATTTTAATTTTCGATTCTTCCGCGATTGAAATTTGCAAGCTTATTTTCGGGTTTCCTGTTTCCTCGTAAAGTGCAATATCTTTCAGATAAGCTTTTGCAAACGGAATCCCCCTTTTTTCATAAAGGTCGAGTAAAGCTTTGATATCATTATTCAATGTATTTCCGTCAAGCGGGCTTCCGACTTTAGTTTCGAAAACATTCAATATTTCTTTCGAACTAATGCTTGTATTACCCGAAATAACAATTTTCCCTACATCTACGCGTTTACCTTCAGAGATATAAATGATAATATCTACGATAGAAGAATCTTTATCGAAGACAGTTTTAAAACCGGAGATTTTCGCAAGTAAAAAACCGATATTTCTGTATTTTTCTCTTATCGATTTTAAATCAAGGTCGAACTGATTTTTATTAAAAATTTTATCTCTTTTCAACGACATTGATGAATTTAAATCGTTCGCCGAAAAATAATCATTACCTTCGAAATTTAATGAATTAATAATTGCCTGAGAAAAAACAGGTTGAATAAGTGTAAAATATACAGCAAACAATATTAATAAACTTCTTATCATATATTTCATATTATAACAAATACTTTTATTTTTAAACATAAAAAAAATTATACAAATAATTTAAATTAAACTAAAAAATGCAACTCTGAAACCGGGCATTAGAATAATATTTATTTAATATGTTGTTCACTTTTAAATTATATTTGTTAATGATTATTCTGAGCCAAGTATGATAAATTTAAGATTAATATTATAATAACAGCAGTTCAGGTGTATATTATAACCGGGAATCAAAATTTACTCAAATTTATTTATTTCTTAATATTTACATTGTTTCTTAATATTAAATATTGAAATTTTAAATAATATTCCCGTATTAAAAAAAGTTTTTAAAAATTTAACAACCATATTATATGAAAAAATTTTTTACTGCTTTTTTTATTTCTATTTCTTTCTTATCTGTAATGTTTTATACCGGATGCGGCTCAACAAGTTCTGACAATGGTGCAGCCGTAATAAAAGGAAAAATACTTGATTCACTGGCAACAAATGGAGTTTCTTATGCTTCTGTAACTATTACTTCGACTAATTTTTCTAAAACCGTTACAGCAGATACGGCAGGAAATTTTATATGTTTGAATTTAGAGGCGGGAACATATAATCTGACTGCTAAAGCTCCCGGCTATTATACCAAATCAGTGACGGGTCTGGTGGTTCCCACTGATGATACACTTACTACAAATGTTTACATATTGTTCACGAATATATTTCTTTACAATAGCATAGAAGCAAATGAATATATGGACCAATCAACAAATTGTGCTGTTTCTTTAGATAATGGATCTGTACTGACAAGGTTAAACGCATTAAAGGATATCGAACTGATAAAAACCATTTATTCGCCGGGCGATACAATTTGTTCTTTGTGTCTGGTTTCTACTGATCTGGATACGATGCTTGCCGGATACGAAACAAAATTCAGCCCTGTCTTTGCTTCAAAATATACAAAAACACAATTTGATTCTCTTATGAGCTACCCCGGTTTTGACCCCGGAAATTTAAATGGTTGTTATCCGAATAAATGGACCGAAATATTAGACCAAAACTCATCTAATTCGGTTTATGCTTTTTATTTGTGTGGTAAATCATCGGGATTACTAAAACGGTGGTTCGGATTAATACATATAGAAATTGTTGGCACACGGACTTTAAATCAAAGTTATGTCAGAATCAACATAAAACTGAATAAAAACGGAGAAAACAATTTTAATCCAAATCAGAAAAAATAAAAATAATAAGAACCCATATACTTATATTCATGTCCTGATAATAAATATCAGGATATGAGTATTTAATTTTCTTCTTTAGGAGATTTTTCTATTCCTTTTATAATATATTGAAAAACTCAATTATATATTTCGAATTCTAAATGTATTATATTATTGGAGAATTTTGCTATAAAAAATTACCTTTGATTTTTTATCTATTTTACGGAAATTAAAGTAATAATATTTTAGAAGCAACAAGTTTTAAAATTTAATCACCATTTTTTTATGAAAAATTTATTTTTTGTTTTTCTTTCTATTTTAATTATTTCAACTTCTGTTTTTTATTCGGGTTGTGGAACTACCAGTTCTGACAATGGGTCTGCTGTTCTCAAGGGTGTGGTTCGAGATTCAGCAACCGGGTTCGGAATAGCTTATGCTAATATTGTAATAACTTCAAATAGCTTTACTCGTAATATTAATACTGACTCTACGGGATTTTTTATTTGTCAGGATTTAGAAACCGATACATATACTCTTACGATTAAAGCGAATGGTTATTTTCCGAAAATTTCAAGTTATTTAGTCCCTGCGGATGATACGCTTTTTACGAATATTAATCTATTATTTACAAATATTTATATTTATCCGAGTTTGGATGCAGAAGAGTATATTGTTCCTCAGTCAAGTTGCGCACTTGATTTAGCTCAGGGTGTTTATTTACCTGCTACGAGCCTTGTTAAAGATATTCAGTTAATGGATACTGCTATTATTTCGGGAGATACTACAATCGCAGTATTTTTTAAATCCAGTGATCTTGACACATTAAACACGGGAAAAGAAACGAAGTTCAGCCCTCTTTTTGCCAGTATATATTCACAAAGTCAATTCGATTCACTTTTTTCTTATCCTGGATTTAGTAATAATCTTGATGCTTGTTACCCGAATAAAAAGACAGAGGTTATTAATATTAATTCAATAGGTACAGTTTATGCGTTTTATTTAAAAGGTAAATCAAATGGTTTTTTAAAACCAATATTTGGTTTAATTAGAATTGGTAATGTAGGTATAAGAAACGGCACAGGTCTAAGATTTGTTACTGTGAGCATAAAAATTAATAAAAACGGAGAAAATAGTTTTAATCCGAATCCTCAGAAAAAATTTTATAAATAAATCCTTTATTCTTTAAAAGGTAGAAGATATAAAACACAGGAAATTGTAAGGCAATTTTTAGATTTAATTTTTATTTTAAATATATTTTATTTCCATTCTGGAATTATGAATATTGAAAACAGAATGCGGAGTGTTTTTTTGCTATATCAAATTTTTTTAGCAGCAAAAACATAAAATAAAAATGAAGCAGATTTTAAAATATATTACTTTCACAAGGAATGAACTAAAAGTCATTATTTTTATCAGTATAATATTAACGACAGGATTTTGTATAAAATATGTAAAAAATTATTTATCCGGGACTAACCAGTCGCAATATGATTATTCGGATTCCGATAAAAAATTTCTTTCATATTCTCGGAATGCTTTAAATACAATTGTGAAAGATTCATTTTATTATAAAAATGTTTCTAATGAATCAGACAGCGACTTAATCAGGAATTTACAAAATATCGATGATTCGGTTCAGTTAAATTCCGAATCACAACAATTAAAAGGGAAAAAGGAAAAATTTTTAAAGGATAAGTTCATAAACATAAATACCGCAGGTAAGGAGGATTTAATTAAACTTCCCGGTGTCGGTGATGCAATGGCCGAAAAGATTATTTATTACAGAGAAACCCACAACGGGTTCAGGAAAATTGAAGATATAAAAAAAATAAAAGGAATCGGTAAAAAGAAATTCGAAAAATTGAAACCATATATAACGATAGAATAAATCCCGATTTAATGATAATGAAAAAATTAGTTCTGCATATTTCCGCAAAATATATAAGGTTTCTTGAAGTCAATTTAAATAATGAAATCACATTCGCAGAACAAATCGAACTGGCAGATGAAGATATTTTTGTCGGAACAAAAAAAAAATCTTCTGAAAATATTTCCGGCATAATATGCAACACTCTTAATAAATATAACATTACCCACAAAGAAGCTTCTCTTATTATTGATTCTTCAAATTGTTTTGTAAGCGTAATTCCTGTAAATTATAACGACTCAAAAGAAATCATACGGTCGGGAATTTTGTGGGAATTATCCAATTATTATCCCGAGACATATAAAAACTTTAAAATTAATTATCAGAAGCTCATCAGGGAAAATCCCTCCGAAGGGGTAAAATGGACTTTAGTAATTGCTATTAATAACAAAGTATCCGAAGTTTTGAAAAATATTTCGGTCCGGAGCGGATTAAAATTTAATTTGATGGATATCGATCATTTTTCAAGCGAAAAATATTTCAGGAAACTTTACAAAGAGGACCTCGCGAAGAATAATTTTTTACTTGCAGGGTTAAAAAAAAACAGGATAGATTTAAGCATAATAAATAATAAGGGTTCCTTATTCTATGATTATATTACACTGATTGAATCGGATTTCCAGAAGCCGCTCGAAAACTATTTAAGTAAAAAGAGCAATGAAATTTTTAATGTAAAGTTTGACAGGATTTTTCTGTACGGAGAAGATTTTGTTATCGGAGCATATAAAACGATTAACAGGATAATTAAAAAAGCTAATATTATACTGTCAAATCCTTATTCGGACATGAAAATATCTACAGATTTTATTAAAACCGATGTGGATTTGAAAAATGACGGATTTAAATTCACACCATTGTGCGGACTTGCATTAAATTAATTTTCTATGCGAATCATATCTGGTAAATATAAGAGCCGAATACTTAATTCTCCCAAAGATAATAATAAAATAAGACCAACCACAGACAGGGCAAGAGAGACACTGTTTAATATCTTATCGAACAAAATTGATTTTGAAAATCTTATTTGTCTTGACCTTTTTTGCGGTTCGGGTAGTTTTGGTCTGGAGTGTCTTTCAAGAGGTGCGTCATTTGTTCATTTTATTGATAAGAACATAATACTTGCACAACAAAATATAAACAAATTGGACGTACAGAATCAGTCCGTTTTATATAAAACGGATGCTATCAGGTTTCTTACACAACAGAAGGACATAAATGCCGATATCGCTTTTGCAGATCCGCCTTATAAATTCAGTGATTACGGAGATTTGCTGAAAGAAATAATGAAGTTCAAATTACTGTTTATTCTTGAACATTCGGATAATTTATTGTTACATGAAGATTTTAGAGAATATTTATTCCTTCAAAAAAAAATCGGAATTACATATTTTTCTTTTTTTGATTTTAAAAGTGAATTATTATGAAAAAAATTATCGCAGTATATCCGGGGACTTTCGACCCGATAACGTACGGTCATATCGACATAATTGAAAGAGCATCGGTAATATTCGACGAGGTCATTGTGACAATTGCTCTTAACTCAAGCAAGAAACCGCTTTTCACGGAAGAGGAACGGAAGGCAATGGTTTTAAAAGCAATGAAAAAATTTAAAAATGTCAGAGTGGATTCATTTAACGGATTGCTGGTTAATTATGCAAAAGATGTGAATGCATCGGTAATAATAAGAGGTCTCAGGGCAATTTCGGATTTTGAATTTGAATTTCAAATGTCACTTACCAACCGTAAACTTGCGCCCGATGTTTCAACTCTCTTTTTAATGCCAAATGAAAAATATACATATCTGAATTCAACACTGGTTAAAGAACTCGCTGCCTTTGAAGGTAAAATAGATTGTTTTGTTCCCGAATTTGTCGTGAAGAAATTAAAAGAGAAGTTTAAAAAATGATTTACATGATTCCGTGAAGAGCAAGGGGAGAATTTTTCATAAAACAACAAAATTAATTGCTTAGAATACTTTTGAAAGGTCAGTATCCTTGAACTGATTGTTTGCGAAATATTTTAAGATTTTTTCAAAATCTCCAGCCTCTACAAATCCCGGGAAACTGCTTGTCATATCCCCGTTATATTTGAATTTTATTAAACTTCCGTCAGGATTTAAAAAAACATGCGTCGGATATCCGTTAACACCAAATTGTTTTGCAAGTTCACTTGCAGTTATTTGTTTACCGTTATAATTATATTTCTCGGTTCCCTGCCCATTAAGCTTCACATAAATATAATCTGCATTTATGAGCGATTTAACAGCCTCATTTGAGTATACCGTTTCCATTTTACTGCACCAGCTGTCCGGTTCAATATAAATATTAATTAAAACTTTTTTATTAAGCGATTTTGCTTTTGCCAAACCTTCGTCAAAATTATAAACTGATTGTGAGAATGCCGGATTTAAATATACTAAGAATCCGCCAATCAAAAATATATAGAAAAATTTTGCGTTTTTCATAATTCAGATAAATTTACTTTTATACTTAAATAAAGTTAATTTAGTTTCATCATCCTTACTTATTAGACAATAATTTATGCAAAAGGTTTTATCCATATGTATAAATTTAACGATATTTAGGATTAAAAAGCAATACTAATTAAACAATATTCAAAGATTATAGATCACAGCTTTAGATTTTATGGCAATTTTAAAGAAAAATTTACATAGTTGCGTAACATAGCCTTGATAAAACAATTACGAAATATTAACTTAATAGTTATATAATTTCAGGAGAAATTAATAATGTCAGAAACTTATTTAGAACCGGCTCCTTATAAGAAGGGTGAAATTAATCCTTTCGAATCTATGATGGTCAGATTCGATAAGGCAGCGGAAATGTATAATTTAGATGAAGGGCTTTATAATTATCTGAAAAATCCTTTAAAACAGGTTATTATTTCCATTCCAATAGTTATGGATAACGGAAAACTTGAAGTATTTGAAGGATACAGAGTTATTCATGATAATATTCTCGGACCATCAAAAGGCGGCATCCGTTATGCTCCTGATGTTGACCTCGATGAAATAAAGGCATTGGCATCCTGGATGTCCTGGAAATGTGCTATTGCAAGCATTCCGTTCGGAGGTGCAAAGGGAGGCGTAAGATGTGACCCGTCGAAATTATCAATGAACGAACTGGAAAAAATTACAAGGCGATATACTTCATCGCTTTTGGATGTTATCGGACCCGATACGGATATTCCCGCTCCTGATATGAATACAAACGAACAGGTTATGGCGTGGATTATGGACACTTATAGTATGCACGCGAGAAAAACAGTGACAAATGTTGTAACAGGGAAGCCCACTATCATCGGTGGTTCGAGGGGCAGGCATGAAGCCACGGGAAGAGGTGTTCTGTTTGCAGCCTTAGCTGCTCTCCAAAAGAAAGGTGTGAAACCCTCTGATATATCCTGTGCAGTTCAGGGATTCGGGAATGTCGGCTCGATAAGTGCGAAACTTTTAAATGAAGCCGGAATTAAAGTTGTAGCTATTAGTGATATATCCGGTGGATTTTATAATTCAAAAGGAATTGATGTTACGAGAGCTATTGAATATTACAAAAATAATAAGACTTTAAAAGATGGTAAATTCGGGGATAGTATTACAAATGAAGAATTAATTGAATGCGATTGTTATGCACTTATTCCCGCTGCAAAGGAAGACCAGATAACGGATAATAATGCGAATAAAATCAAAGCAAGACTAATTGTCGAAGGAGCGAATGGTCCGACGGCATCTAATGCTGACCAGATATTAAGTGATAAAGGCATTATGGTTATTCCTGATATACTTGCAAATTCAGGGGGAGTTATAGTCTCTTATTTTGAATGGGTGCAAAACAGAATCGGGTATTACTGGGATGAAGACGATGTTAACAAAAGATTGCAAAGGATGATGAGTGAAGCAATTGAAAATGTTTACAAAACGGCAATGAAATATGATACATCCCTCAGACTCGGAGCATATATATATGCAATCGATAAAGTATCAAAAGTTTTGAAATTAAGAGGAATATACGATTAATCAACAGATGACCAAATTTTTATTTTTCGGATTTATATTCATAGGATTTCTAAATGGTATTATCTATTCACAGGACAGTGTTTTTATTCCTGAAGCCAACATCGATATATTTTCCAAACTATTAAGTAAGAGTTTTACGGAAATTCAGGATAAATTAACTGTTACCGGAAAGGAAGAAATATACTTGTTAAAATCCGATAAAAATAATCCGGAAACTAATTATTTTGCACTTGAAATAAAAAGAGGTATGAATAATTTTAAAATCATAACTTCGGCAGATATTAAATCCGGATATAAAATCTTAATTAATAATTTGGTTTTTAAAATAAATTACACGAAAAATTCAAACAATTATTTCACTAACAAGACATATGACAGGCATTTATCCATCGGGTATAATTACAAAATCATAAAAAATCCGGGAGACTCGCTAATTTATTCGGGCAGTTCAAATGAAAAATTTTCGGATAATTTCAAAATAGAATACCTGGAACAAATCGAAAGAAGCAACTATGAATTTACAAAAGGAGTTCTGCCCAAACAGAATTTTTTAAATAAAATTTTAATTCCGGCAATCGTTGTTGCCGCAACATTGATTACTATTGTGCTTTTTTATTCGATAAGAAGTAAATAATTTAAAGAAGTTTTAATAATATTAAATTACAAATAATTGAAAAGATACAGAAAATTAATAATTATCCTTTTAGCCTTATTTATCGGGACGTTAATACAATCATGTTCATCATCGGATAAAAGCGATATAAAAACTGATGACCCCGACAGGGCGTTTGCAATTGCTAAAAGAAATTACGACAAAAAAGATTATCTTGAGGCTATAGATGATTTTTCACTTATTAAAATTAAATTCTCCGGTACAAAAATAATAGACAAATCCCAGTTTTACCTCGGAATGTGTTATTACCAACGGGAAGAATATATTTTAGCCGCATATGAATTCGAATATTTATTAAAAAACTATGCAACGAGTTCATTCATAGTTCAGGACAGGTACCAGCTTGCGATGTGTTATTATAATCTTTCACCAAAATATGATCTGGACCAGACTTATACTCATTATGCAATTAATGAATTTCAGAATTTTCTCGAACTTTATCCGACCGATAAACTGGCAACGGATGCCGAAGCAAGAATTAAAGAATTAAAAAATAAACTTGCTTTTAAGGAATTCAAAACCGGGGATCTTTATTCAAAGATGGGAAATTACAAAGCCGCAATTTATTATTATGAACTTGTTTTACAGGATTATTTTGATTCCGATTATGCAGATAATGCGCTCTACAGTAAAATCCAGATGTTAATATTACGTAAAAATTATTCTGATGCGAGAATAGAAATTGAAAGATTCGAAAGGAAATTTCCGAAGAGTAATTTTCTTTCAAAAGTTTCGAAATTAAAAGAAAATCTTCCCTCTTAAAGATTTTTAATAATATATAAAATGAAAACCGTAAAAGAATCACAGATTGAAATGATTGAGCTTGTATTACCGAATGACACGAATATACTTGGAAATTTACTCGGCGGCAGGTTAATGCACTGGATAGATATTGCAGCAGCTCTCACCGCCTCGAGACATTGCAACAATATAGCTGTCACTGCAGAAGTGGATAAACTCAAATTCCATTTACCCGTAAAGCTCGGTGATATAGTCAGATTAAAAGCTTCAGTTAACAGGGCTTTCAAAACATCCGTCGAAGTCGGAGTCAGGGTTGAAATTGAAGATATCATTACCGGTAAAATAAGTCATTCAAACAGTGCTTACCTGACCTTTGTTAATGTAGACAGAAATACGAATAAACCCATTCCTGTTCCGGAAATTAATCCGGAAAACGAAACCGAAAAAAGAAGATATGAACAGGCACTAATGAGGAGAGAAATCAGATTAAAAGAAGATTTCTCTAAATAAACTATTTGAGAAAAAGATGGATAATATAACACTGAAATGCAAGAACCTCGAAAAAAAATATAACGGTAAAACTATTTTCCGAAATCTTAATCTTGAATTAACGGGGAAATCTTCATTGGTCGTAACGGGAAAAAACGGTTCCGGAAAATCAACATTACTTAAAATTATTTCAGGACTTATCAGGGCAGATAAAGGCATATTAGAAATCACAAAAGACGAAAAACGTTTGCCAAAAGAAGAACATTTTAAATATGTATGCCTGATGTCACCATATTTAAACTTATACGATGAATTGACAGGTTATGAAAACCTGGAATTTTATTTCGAATTAAGGAATAATCACAATTCAGGAAAAGAAGATAAAATAAAATTTTTATTAGAACTCATAGGGCTGTACAAAAGACGTAATGATTTAATAAGGAATTATTCATCCGGCATGAAGCAAAGGCTTAAACTTGCTTTTTCAATACTGCACGACCCGCCAATTTTGCTGCTTGATGAACCCCGCTCAAATCTTGATAACGAAGGTATTGAAGTTGTTTATAAAATTACTGAGAAACAAAAAAACACCGGTATACTCATAATTGCAACAAATGAATCCGAGGACACAAAACTGTGCGAATCATCCATCAACATTCAGGATTACAAATAATATTTTCAAAGACGAGAAGGAATGACAATTAAATATTATTCAACAAAATTTTAATTTTTAATTCATTATTTTCACTTGTTTTTTTATAATTTAAATAAGATATTAAATCAATTTGCAAGCGGATATTTATATCCGGATTCAAACATCGTTCTCAGAAATATTTGATTCAAATAATAAATTTAATAAATTTTTAATAACTAATTTAAAAAGGGAGAATGCAATGAGATTTAAAAAAGAAATCACTATTTTATTTTCATTATTTGTTTTATTAGCAGTTGTTTTAAGCATAAATGTTTATGCTCAGGACAATCTGAATGCTCCATCAATGTTACCCGCTCCACGTGTCCTTAATCCGTTACCGCCAACTGTTACTCCACCGCCGGCTTCGCCGCTTGCATGGAATAGCAGGGCATTCGGTTATAATGCATATGGTGGTTCAATAGCTCTCGGACCATTCAAAATGTGGCTGTCAACGCCTTTTGGCATGACATCACTTTTCACTGACCCGTTAAGTGCAAACTTTGTTGAAGCCGGAAGTTTTGCAAACGGATTTTGGTATGGTGCCCGTTACAGTACAAACGCACTTGTAAAAATTGATACAACTACAGGTGTGCTTACAACAGTGGCAACCATCACAGGTGCTACATCAATTACAGGTCTGGCATGGGATGCAACAACCAACACGATGTATGCGTCTGATTATGGCACATCCAACAAACTCGGTACATTAAACCTTACGACAGGCGTATTTACTCCTTTGTCTGGAGTTGTAGGTACCGGTTTATTGATTGATATAGCATGCAGTAACAACGGCACAATTTATGGACATATGATTACAGCTCCGACAACACCTTCACAGATTTATACAATAAATAAAACAACAGGTGTTGGAACTGCACTTCCCCAAACTACAGGATTTAATGCAAACTATGCACAGGGAATGTCATGGGACCATTCAGTTGATACAGGTTATTTATCTGCATATAACTATTCAACGAGCACAGGTGAACTTCGTAAAATTAATGCAGCAACAGGTAGTACAACATTAGTTGGAAGTATAGTCAGTGAAGTCGACGGATTTGCAATTCCGGGCGGCGGCGTAACACCTCCATCTTTAATAGACCCGACAACGATATGCAATTATTCGTCATCTACTTCTTTTAATGGTTTCTTTGGTCACGCTTGTGCGACACTTGGTGATACTTTGTATGTTGCCGGTGGATCCACCGCAGGAGGCTCAACTACAACTGTATACAGATATGCAATTAATTCCGGTGACTTTTCAACAGGTGTTTCACTTCCAACGTTAAAAGCAGGTGGAGTTTTAGTGACCGCCGGAACTTCTATGTTTTATATTGGCGGTTCAGCGGCCGGTGTTTCAGGTACTGCAGAAGGATTAAGTTATAAATATACCCCGGCAACAGGATGGACATCAATTACAGCTACCCCAAACCCAAAATGCGGTTCAGTTGGAATGAACTGGGGTGACAGCGTAATTTTTGTAGTTTCCGGTGGATGGGCAACTTTTTCCCCGACAGTCGAATATTATCGTGTTGCTGCAAATACCTGGGGTTCATCAACGCCAATACCGGCGGGAAGAAGGAGTTTTGCAGGTGGTTTGACAAACGGAAAAATTTTCGTTTCTTGTGGATACAATGGAGCATTTCTAAACGATTTACGAATCGGTACAATCGGAGCAGATGCTTCAACAATAACCTGGGCTGTTGGACCGAATGTTCCATTTTCATCTGTAATCACCGGCTCTTCAAGACCTGGTGGAACAGCTGTTAATGGAAAATTCTACATGGTCGCAGGTGAAGTTGCAGGTGGCGGTGGTACCAATGGATGCGATTCAGTATTCGTATTTAATGCGACAACTAATTTATGGACGGGTGCAATTTCAGGTAGAGCTCCAACAGGACAGGGTTCAAATTACTGGGCAGCAGTTTGTTCGAAGGTTCTTGCAAATGGAAAGATTAAAATATTTATACCTGGTGGAGCAATTGGTACAAATCTTCCCGGACTTTATGCAATTCAACCTGATCCATGCACAGTTACGGGTGTTATAAATAATTCAGAAGTTCCTAAGGCATATTCATTGTCTCAAAACTATCCGAATCCTTTCAACCCGGTGACCAAAATAAGTTTCGAAATTCCGAAGTCCGGACTTGTAACATTAAAAGTCTATGACATACTCGGTAAAGAAGTAACAACACTTGTTAACGAAGTAAAGACTCCGGGAAATTATATTGTTGATTTCAACGGAACAGCTCTTTCAAGCGGAATTTATTTCTACAGGTTAGAATCCAGTGGATTTACAAGCACAAAGAAAATGACGCTCATCAAATAATATTATTTGTAAGCTGATTTATCGTTTTACATTCAGTCCGGTTAGTTGAAAAATTAACCGGACTTTTTTTACCCTTCCGATTTTTAAACTAAACTTTTCCCTTGACAATCGGGTTTATAAAATATAACTTGTCAATAACAACTATTGCTATTAGCAATTAATTATTTTGTAAATGGAAAAATATTTTTTTAAATCGTTTTATATTCTCACGGCACTGCTTCTTGTTGCCATTTACGGGTGCGGAAGGAACAATGCGGAGACAAATAAAGATATTTTAAAAACAAATTCAAATAATAATAAAAACTTAAAATCTAATATGGAACATTTAACAGCGCAGACTTTCAAAGAAAAAGTCTTTAATTATGATGTAAACAAAGAATGGAAATTCGAAGGCGAAAAACCCTGCATAATCGATTTTTATGCGGACTGGTGCGGACCCTGTAAAATGGTAGCGCCCGTTCTCGAAGAACTTTCAAATGAATATGACGGACAGATACAAATTTACAAAGTTGACACCGAGCAGGAACAGGAGCTTGCTTCTGTATTCGGAATAAGAAGCATCCCATCTATTCTTTTTATTCCTAAAGAAGGTCAGCCTCAAATGTCAATGGGCGCTATGCCGAAGGATTCGTTCGTCCAGGCAATTAATGACATTTTATTGAAAACAAAAAATTAGAATCTACTTTTCCCGGAGTCATAACCTGTCTGTTTTTTTGCGGGCAGGGATGGTTCCGGATACAAAGATTTATTACTGAAAACATTGTTCCGAAATGGTACAACTTTAAATTTTATTAAATTAAATATATTTAATAATATCACTCCTTCGGAGTTATTCAAATAAATTTCTTCTTTCTTTAATAATTACTTGTCGTAATTAATGCTTCTAAAATCTATTAAATATTTTACACGCAATCATTATTAAATAATCATTATAATTATATTCGGAATAATTTTGTTTAGCTTATAAGGGTTTTAATAAAATCACCTTTTTATTTATATTCTAATGTTTTAAATTATATAAAAAAATAATAAAAATATGAAATTAGCAATAAAAATCTTAATTATCACATTAATGTTTGCATTTACTTATAATGCATTTGCAGGTGATATCGAATTTCAAAAAGGTACTTTCAAAGAAATTTTAGCGAAAGCAAAAGCCGAGAATAAAATCGTAATGATTGATTTTTTTACTGATTGGTGCAAATGGTGTGTAGAGCTCGACAATAAAGTATATTCAAATGATGAAGTCTCCGGATTTGCTAACAAGCATCAGGTAAACTGGAAAATCGATGCCGAAAAAGGGGAAGGTGTTGACCTTGCCAAAAAATACGAAGTTGCGGGATATCCTACAATCGTATTTGCTGATGCTAACGGTAAAGAAATAGACCGCATAGTCGGTTATATCCCTGTCCAGGATTTTCTGAAAATGATGAAAGATTTTAATGACGGAAAAAATACCGTCGGCGCTTTGCAAAAAATTCTGAGCAAGAATCCCGATGACCCCGAAGCCAATTACAAAATGGCTGAGAAGAAAATAAACAATGAAAACAAACCCGAAGATGCGAAGATTTTATTGAATAAAGTATTGAAATCTGACCCGTCAAATAAAACAGGGTATAAAGATAAAGCCGTATATTTACTTGCATCTATGAGCGGTAAAACGGATGAACTGGAAAATTTTATTAATAATTATCCCAACAGTGAAAAAGTTAAAGATGCTTATATAAGTCTCGCCGAAACGGTCTTTCAACAAACAGGCGATTTGGTAAAGGCACAGGTCTGGTACGATAAAGCTTTCGAAAAATATGGGAATAATGATGAAGCTATAACATTCAGCTACGCTCAAATAGCATTGCAGACAATTGCTATGATTATCAAGCTTGAGAATCCGACTGATGAAAATTTAAAATACGGACTCGACCTCATCGATAAATGTTTACCTACTGTTAAAGGAAGTATAAATGAGGGCAGTTTTTATTATTACCAGTCCGAAATTTATTTTAGAATGAAGGATATCGACAAAGCGAATACCTCTATCGATAAGGCTTTAGCCATTCACGATAAAAAAGTTTACAGGGATCAAAAAGAGAAAATTAATAAGCCGCAACAGTAGAAAACATTCTCTTTTTAGCAATAATTAATATCAGTAACCGACTGTAAGATTGAAGTGTGCTTTTTTGCGACAACTAATATTTTATTTATTTTTTTCACTATTTCACTATTTCACCTTTTCATTATTTAAGATATGGAAGATAAACAGAAAGGTTATATGCACCGGGCTATAGAGCTTTCCATAAATAATATTAAGCTTGGCGGAGGACCGTTCGGTGCGGTTATTGTAAAGAACGGAAAAATAATATCGGGCGGAACGAACAAGGTAACCATTAAAAACGATCCGACTGCTCATGCAGAAATTGAAGCAATCAGGACGGCATCGAAAAAATTAAAAACTTTTGATTTAAAAGATTGCGAAATTTATACAAGCTGTGAACCATGTCCGATGTGCCTGTCCGCGATTTACTGGGCAAACATTAAGAAAATATATTTTGCAAATTCGAGGCGTGATGCAGGAAAGATAAAATTCCGTGACGACCATATTTATAAGGAAATTGCAAAGCCGCTTGATAAAAGAAAAATAAAAACCGTACAAATCTTAAGAGATGAAGCGATAAAAGCATTCAGGCTCTGGAGCGAAAATCCATTCAAAACTCAATATTAAATGTGAGAATTGCACACTGATTACACAGATTTGGACGGATTTTCACAGATTATTTTTTAATGTTAAGAGCAAAATTCAGCTTGTAATCTTCTGTTACAATATACTTTTAATATTGTATCGATTTTGTACCGGTTTTGTTCGATTACGTTCCGGAATATTCCGAATGTTTAATTCGAAATATTCAAAATACTACATCCCAAAGTATATTTTTGTAGATAATGCGATGTTTCCGAGATTTGGGGTTCGGTACATTGTTAACGGGCTGTTATTTATTCTTTCTGAAGGATAGAAATTCGTAAATCTTAGTTCAACCTCGCCCGATACTTTTTCATTTAATTGATATGTAAGCCCCATTGCAGTTTTGAATCCGTGAAACCATCTTGCATCCCAATAATTCGCAAGCGTATAATCATAAAGTGTTGAATTTCCATAATAGCCACTGTAGGAATAATCATAAACCTCCCTTATACGGTCAACACTTTCTTTTGTATATTGAATACCATAACCTCCGCTTATATAAAACGAAGCAATATTTCTACCGAACGGATAAACTTTTACGGAAGCAATAATTGGTATAGCAAGTAATGTTGAGTTGTCATAGCGGTCGATGTAATCAAGTTTATTACTTAATGTACCGGTTTCATATTGCGGGTCGATTCTTCCGTTTAAATGCCAGATGAAAGAACTTTCAAGCTGGAAAGCAATGTTTTTTGATACGTTTGTGCCGAGCGCTATATCAATCTGTAACGGGCTTAACATTCCGTCGTTATAATTATTATAATGATAATGTCTGTCGTAATAATTATCATAATAATCGTTATTGTAATTATTCCAGTATCTGATTGCAAAGGTGCTTCCGAAATCGCCGCCTATGTAAGAGGATAATGAAGTGCCGATGCCGATGTAGAAATCGTTTTCTTTTATTTGAGAATTTACTTTAAACGGGATTATTAAATATGCAGAGATTAAAAATAGTAAAAAGATATTTTTCATATAATTATTCTTTATAAATTTATACCCTTGTCAGGGGTAAAAGTTCCAATATAATTTCTAAATAATAGACAGAAAAAACAAGAGAGAAGTTTAATGATATTAACAAAAAAATGACGAAATAGAGAAAAAGCGAAATAAGAGCATTAACACAGAGAAACACTGAGATAGCACAGAGATACACAAAGAAGAGCGAATTTAAATAGTGAAATTGTGAGATGGTGAAAAGTTGAATGAAAAACGAAGATCACACACCCCTAAATCCCCTCTTGATAGAGGGGACTTTTTAAAAGAAGAGAAGGATTATAATATCATTTTTATTAAAATTCCGGCGGCGGCGGAGATTATTATTAAATAATATTCTTTAAATTTAGTTGAAATCAGGATTGATGCAGATGCAATGAATAAAATTAATGTCGGAACATCGAGTATAGCATCTTTAGAAAGTAAAAATGCGGTTGATAGAATTGCACCGAGTGCAGCTGCGTTTGCACCTTTGATAAGTGATTTTAAATAAAAATTATCTTTAAATTTATTTATATGAGTTGCAATGATGACTACAAAAATAAATGTCGGAAGAAAAATACAGGTGGTTGCGACAAGAGAACCGATGAGCCCGCTCGTCATATAACCTATGAATGTTGAAGTAATGACAACCGGTCCGGGAGTAATTTGCCCGAAAGCAATTCCGTCAATAAACTCTTTAGCGTTCAGCCAATGCAGATTTTCGACGACTTCCTGTCTTAACACGCCAACGATAACAAATCCGCTGCCGTAAGTAAGCGAACCTACTTTCAAAAAAAGGAGTGCCATCTGAACTAACTTTTCATTCGTATATATTTTGAAATAATTTATATCATAGTATATCAAAAAAATAAATTTTTGAAAGGTTGTGAGCAAAAGTAATAATGCGAATGGAAAAAAAGATAAAACCGAAGTTATATTTTTATTGATTTTTTTTTCTTTAATAAAATAATATATAAGAGCAACGACTGCTTCGCCGAGTATGAGATAAATTATAGGGGCTTTAAGATATATCGTAAAGAAAATTGACGTAAAAAAAAGTATGTAAAGAAATACATCTTTTTGGAATATTGTCCTGCTTAATCTGTATCCTGATTTTACTATGATAGCAATTATTACAGGACTCAGACCATATAGAGCATACCTGATATAATTGATATCTTTATATTCTTTATAAAATATAGAAAAGGCAAGGACTAACAGATAAGAAGGTAATACAAGAGCAAACCCGCTGACCATAGCGCCCCAAAATCCTTTTTTAAAATAACCCGTATAAACCGAGATCTGGAATGCAAGAGGTCCGGGAGCAATTTGAGAATATCCGAATATATCTTTGAATTCATCGGCTGTAAATAAATTTCTTTTCAGTACGAGGTCGTAACGTATCCTGTCAATAATAGCGAGCGGACCGCCAAAGCAGGTTGCACCTACAGTGATGAAGTATTTGAACAAATAATATAGAGAAATTTCGTTCAAAGAATCATAATTTATAAAGTTATAAAGTTTATAAAGTTATAAAGTTTATAAAGTAAAAGCTTAAAAAATTTCATTTTACTTCGATTTATCGTCGTACTGCTTTTGTACATAAGATTTAATAAATCCGCAATCAGGATTGACTTTCAGTCCTTCATCTATGTAATTCTTTGCTTTTGCCAAATCTCCGTCATCACCGCGTTTAATATATGCCAGTGCAAGATATCCGCAAATTAAATCTTTTCCCCAATCGGGATAATACTCTTCTTTTTCTTTTCTGGTTTTAAATAATTCGTATGATTTGTCAAATTCTTTCAGAGCTTTATCTACACCGCCACCGAACATTTCAGGAGTATACAACATCGAAGTCCCGTTTATCAAATGATATCTCGGATTATCGGGGTCGAGTTTTTTCGCGGTTGCATCGGCTTGAGTGGAGGCTGCTATAATTTCGGTCATTTTGTCCTGCTCGTACATCCATCTGCTGAATGTCAGAGCGAGTTGTAAAACATAAGCTTCTCCGAAATCGGGATTTATACTTGTTGATTTATCAACCATATCAAGACCGGATATAGTATATTTTTTTACGACATCTTTATTAATATCATTACCATTCATACCGGTATAGGATAGGTTGTAATCTACATAAGCCATGTAATAATAAACGAGCCACTGGTCTTTTTTCAACTGAAGGATTCTTTCAAATTCAGCACGTACTTTGAGAAGTGCTTTTTCGTCGTAAGTATTGGTAGCTTTTTTTAAATTTGATTTCGCTTTGAGCATTGCATCGGAGAAATCGTCCGAATAGGATTTTCCTACTAGTAATAATACAATAAAAAACGGGAATAGAAATTTTATGATTTTCATAATTTATATTTTTAAATTTTATAATGTATTACTTTTACCAAAGAGCTCCTTCCCAATCGGGGATTGGGAAGGAGGGTAAAGCATGTCAAATAACACCTTCCCAATCGGGGATTGGGAAGGAGGGTAAAGCATGTCAAACTTATAAAATATCTTTACAATTGTAACCCGATTCCGAAATAAATCATTCTGGAATTGTTCGAATATAACGGTATTTTTGTTTTATAATCTGAACTATAAGTATATGAATAAAGATTATTGTTATTTAAAATATTATTAAATGCTACGAAAAAAACAGCGAATTTACCAAACATTGAAAATATATATTGTGCATTCAAGTCAATTCTATGATATGTCGGAAACCTGTCAGAATTAAAATTTGCATAAAAAGGTATATATGCATTTTGAGTTGAATCGAACACACTTCCGTCCACCGGAGTGTATGGTTTACCCGTTGACATCTTTAAGGATGCTCCGACCGTAAAATAATCGGAAATATTATAGCTTGTTACAACCGACACGCTGTGCGTGATATCATAATTCGCCGAAAGCAAGGGCTGACCTGCGGAAGGCCTCCTTTTTGAATCTGTGTACGCATACGATATCCAACCTGTGAATTTTGGTTTAACACGTACTTTTAAAAACACATCGACTCCTTTTGCATATCCCTCACCGTTCGAGCCCATAAGATATCCGAAATCCGTTGAAGATGAAACAAGATTTTTATAATCTTTGTAATAGGATTCAACTCTGAAGATGTAATCATTATCTCTGTTATATTCGTAACCGAGAATATAATGTGTTGCCTGTTCAGGCTTTAATAAAGTATCTCCGCCCAACAGATAATTATTCAAAGTAGTGAACTGATGATAAATTCCCGTTGCACCTTTTAAGAAACTTGTTTCAGAAATTTTATATACTATAGAAAATCTCGGATCAACTACCGCCTGTTTGGAAAGTGTATGATAATCACTTCTTAAGCCGGTCTGAATATAAAAATTCTTTATGAATTTCAGTTCTGTTTCTGCATAAGCTCCGAACCTGCCTGTATTATTATTTGCATCAATAGAAAATGAAGGAGCCGTTGGTCTTATGTTATAAAAATATAAAGGAAAGACTCCATTGCTTTTAAATCCGCTGTATTCATATTCCGCTCCGGCATTTAAATCAATCCTGGCTGCAAGGGGAATTGAATAATCGGCTCTGAGTTTCGAGTAAATATCTTTTGAAGTGTTGTCAACGATTCCGAAGTTAAAATGTTTATTAAAGGAACTGAATGATGCGCTCAAACTCAAGAAGCTCACAGAAGACGGCGTTGTCGAAAAAACAAGATTTGTAAAAAAATTATCAGTTTTATTATTATAGAAACCTGAGTACGTCGGAACATCGCTTTTAACACCGATATTATCGCCCGAATAATTGGCATAAAATTTAAACAGACTTGTTTTATTTAATTTATATGAAAGAGTTCCGCCTGCTACTGTCGAAGTCGGAAAAGGTGAAAAATCTCCGTGCTGCGGATTCAGAAGAAAATATGGTTTCAAATAAGTTTCCGCTATATCGAAAGTTGCTCCGAAAGAGTTTTTTTTGTTTATGTAAGAACCGGAAAGTCCTACATTAGCCAAACCCCAAATTGCAAACAGACCATTCGTTTGCGGCATATCATAAGATTTCAAATCGAGTATTGCCGAAAGAACGTTTCCAAATTTGGAAGAAAACCCTCCGCTCGAAAAGTTAATTCCTTTAAGTCCCCACGGGTTGATTGTTGAAAATGAAGATGTATTAAAATCATCATCGAAAATAAACGGGTTATACAACGATGCCTGATCGAGAACAGTAAGCACCTCATCGGGGTCTCCGCCCCGCACTGAAATTCTGCTGCCTTCGTCGACCTGGTTAGAACCCGGAAAAGTCGTGATAGCCCTGTATAAGTCAGCATCAGCCCCGGGAATACGTACAATCTCAAGAGGTGTAAGAGTTACCTGCGAATTCTGTCCCGACGTAAACGAACTTGCAGTAACTACAATTTCATCAGTAGTAATATTTGTCTTTACAAGATTGATATTCAACTGAATATCTTTATCTTTAATTTCAATATTTTCTCGGCGTTCTGTATAATCCAAAGCAGTTATTAACAGAATCTGTTCACCCGATTTTGAGGTTTCAAATTCAAAAAAACCGGTGCTGTCCGTTGAAGTACCATCTATACTTTTTTCAATAACTAAATTCGCGCCTTCGATTGGTTTTGCATTTTCACCCTTAATATAACCTGATATTTTCACAGACTTGTTTTTCAATGTATCCTGTGATTGTGTGTATAAAGGATAACTGATAAAACACACAATAAACAAAAATATAAATAATTTCATTTTGAAAAATAAAATTGATAAATATCAAATAATATTCAAAAATTAAATATTATTCTGAATTTGTAATTGACAGAACTAAAATATAAATAAGTTATTATTTTACATCGTAATCCGATGTTTATTATTAAACGTAAAGAAGGTAAAATGGTTACAAAGAAACATTCCAAAAACTATTCTTTATAAATCTTCTATAGCTTTTGCGATTTCAATATCTTTGTCAGTAATACCTCCGGCATCGTGAGTTGAAAATGCCACTTCAATCTCGGCATATTTAAGTGTCAGGTAATCCGGATGATGGTCAAATTGCTGGCAAAGAGCACCGATAGATGAAACCAGTCCCATTGTCTGAGGAAATCCTTTTGTTTTAAATGATTTCTTAATTGACCCGTCTTTGAATTCCCAGCCTTTAAGCTTTTTCAAAGAACTCGAAATTTGTTCATTTGATAGTTTGTTCATGATTTTATTTTTATATATAGAACAAAATAAATGTAATTAGTATTCAATAAATTCATTTAAAAAATATACGGATTTGTATATTTTTCAGATTTTTTTATTTTCCGTGACAGTTGATTTATCGTTTAACTCGAATTTGTTTTTAAATTCGACTATTCCGATTTCGCAATTAGGCCCAATTTTGACTTTATCTCCGCGAACTATCTTTGCTTTTGTATTTTCAAGATAAATTTCGTCACCCTCGATTGTATTAATTGTTAAATACCCATCGAATAAATTAAAGGGATTAAAAATCGATTTAACTAGTTTTTTAAAATAATAATCTGTTCCCTTTACTATCTTTATTTGTTCTCCGCCGATTTCATTTGCAGAACATTTTCCATGCAATTCGACATCTACGGTTCCCGAATTTAATAACCCGCCAATCGAAAAGGCTCCTTTCGATTTAAATAATTCTGCGTTGCAGTCACCTTTAACTGTTACTTCACCGAATATGTTTATGTCATTTGCTAAAAGATTTCCCGATGATTCAAGCTGACCTTCTACTTTTAAATCGTTTATTTTGGAATTACCGGTTATATCGGTTTTGCCGAGTATATAGAAGGCATCGGCTTCAACATCTCCTTTGAAGCAGGCTTTGCCGTTGACTTTTCCTTTTCCGGCTTTTAAATTTCCGGTTACGGTTAATATTCCATTTACATAAAACTCACTGCACTCAAGATCGCTTGTCAGTGCGAGCTGACCGTTTATTTTCACGTTATTAAATATACCTCCCGGCAATGTCATAATACCATTTACTTTTAAATCATTTTTATTTTTTTCTTCCATTGTTTTTAATCCTTTATATTTAAAATTATTTTTAATTCTTCAATGCAACTTCTTAAATTAGTATGATAAATAAATTTTATATCTTTATCGAAATAAATTTCATTTGGATAAGATGTGATGAAACAAGAAGCAATTCCAAACTTTCTTATGAAAAAAACCTCACAATCTTTTTCTTTGAATTTAACAAGATTCTCTTCGAGAGATTGAATGATTAATTTACTTTCATCAATATTGATTTCTCCGGATTTAAGAATTTTGTCAAGAATATGAAGATAAAGAATTCCATCAAAGCCGAAATAATCTTTTGTATAATTTTGAAATGAAATATAATTATCTATAGCCGTTGATGAAACAATGTTACGTTTTAGAAGCTCTTCTTTAGAAAAAATTAAATTTACCGGACTGAAGGAAACTATGTCTGCAATATCGTTGAGTGATAAGTTATCCTTCATATTTTTAATTTTTCCTATGCGCTCTAATATCTTATCTTTCGGGAAAAACGTTTCCTGACCTGTAAAAGATGATTTTTTAATGAACCATTCTTCCGGAATGATGTTTTTTCTCTTCCACCTGTAAAGCTGGCCATAAGAGATGCCCGTCAGGTCTAACAATTCTTTCTTTGAAATTAGTTCGGTTTCCATAAGGTTTCTTTTTAATATATACGAACATAACAAAACATTGTTACGTTTGCAATAGAAAATTTTATGCATAAAAAAAGGCTGTCATTAAAGCAGCCTTAAAATTAATTATAATTATAACTTAAATATCTTAAAAAACAGTGATTATCACTATTTACGCAGAATATCCTTTTTCGCCGTCGAAATTATATAAATTTTCAGTTTTCACAAAATCAAACCCTGAATCGTACAGTTTATTGAGAAGTTCTGTAATATTCTGGTGTTTAAACATTTCCCCAATTTTAATTTTTTCATAACGGCATCTCCACAAGTCACTGCAAAAAGTTTCTTTGAATCCTTCAGGCCATACTTTTGCACCTCTGTTACTTATAGATGTAAGCTTTAGCCCCGGTGACTCAATTTTTGTAAGCATTTGACCAAGGTCTTCCGCACTTCCTTTATCCCAGTCTAAGAACACATCCACTCCGACGAGTTCTTTAATTTCCTTACTGACTGAAATAGCCTGAGACATTATTTTTTTATCATCGCGCGGATGATAATCTACGGCTTGAAGCACTTCCGGCTTTTGTCCTATTCTTTTAATAATCGCATCTGCAAATTCTTTTGTTCCGACTTTTGTTTTACTGACGCCGTCTCTGAAAATATCATAGGTATGAACTCCGTCTTCAATGGTTTTCAACCAGGCGTTATGTACTTTTGTTGCGACGTCATGCTGCTGAATATGTACGAGCATTAGAACGGCACCGAGCAAAAGTCCTGTTGGATTTGCTAAATTCTGGCCTGCTCTTCTCGGAGCAGAGCCGTGAATGGCTTCGAACATAGCATAATGGTCCCCAATATTAGCGGAACCTCCAAGCCCTATAGAGCCTGACATTTCAGCTACCACATCGGATAAAATGTCGCCATAAAGATTTTCAAGAACAATAACATCAAATTTTTCAGGAACTGTTGCGAGCTTGGCAGAGCCGACATCCACAATCCAGACTTCCTTTTCTATGTCTTCATATTCTTCACCAATTTTATCGAATATTTTATGAAATAGACCATCGGTAATTTTCATAATATTATCTTTTACAAAACAAGTAACTTTTTTTCTGCCGTTGTTTCTTGCATATTCAAAAGCATACCTTATAATTTTTTCCGAACCCGGTATTGTAATAAGTTTCATTCCCTGCGTAGTCTGTCTTGTTTGTTTATACTCAATTCCCGCATAAAGATCTTCTTCGTTTTCACGGATAATAACAAGATTCATAACGGGATGTTTTGTTTTAATAAACGGGTGATAAGAAACACTTGGTCTGATGTTAGCATAGAGACCCAGTCTTTTTCTTGTTGCTACATTCAAACTTTTGTATCCGCCGCCCTGAGGAGTAGTTATGGGAGCTTTTAAAAATACTTTAGTTTTATCGAGTATTTCCCAAGCAGTCGGATCAATTCCTTCCGCATTTCCTTTTAAATAAACCTGCTCTCCTACTTCAATTACGTTTATATCAATTTGTGCTCCGGCGGCTTCAATAATTTTCAAAGTTGCATCCATAATTTCCGGACCGATTCCGTCCCCATAAGCAACTGTAATTGGTGTTTTTTGTGACATACATTACCTTTCTTTATATTATCTTTTTTATAAATTATTAGTTATTTTAATGTTATTTTAAAATAGCAATTAGAATTCTAAAATAATATCACTTTCTTAATTTTAATATTTTTAAACTTAATCAATTTTTGAATCACGGTTGTTAAAGAAGTTAAGTAGCTAAAAAGTCATATATTAGAATAACAAAATTAGTTTAAAAAAATTCAAAAGTAAAATATTCTGAATTTTTGTTCCGGTTACAGAGTTCCAGCGTTGCAAAAAAAAGTTTGAAAATTAAAATAGCCCGTATTATTATTATACTTTTCTCTTGAATAAACGAATCAATTGAAGTAATTTACATTCAGTTCTTTTATAATAGAAATTTGTTGGGGTGCTTTCCTCAAATCAGAAGGAAGGCTGAGAAAAAACCCATTGAACCTGATACGGATAATGCCGTCGTAGGAAACTACAAATAAATTTTTAAACGCTTAAATTTTTTCATTTTATTCAGGTTCAGAAGAGATTTAAGCGTTTTTTTATTTTAAAAGGAGTTTTAAAATGAATAGGGATGGAAACAGAACATACTTTTTAGTTTTAATATTATTTCAATTATTTTATTTTCTTCATTCACCGGTTGTTTATTCACAAGAAAAAGATTCCGCAATTTACAAAACTGAAACAATCGAAGTTGATGCTTTGCGGGGAATAGAAAGGCTCACACCAATAACATTCCAGAATATTAACAGGGAAACTATTGAAAGAAAATACTGGATGCAGGACCTTCCGATGTTCTTAAACGGGAACACAAGTGTAACATCATATTCCGAATCAGGCGCCTCCATCGGATATTCATATTTTTCAATTCGCGGGTTTGACCAGAGAAGAATATCCATACTCCTGAACGGTACTCCACAAAATGATGCTGAAGACCATCAGGTATACTGGGTCGATTTATCCGACATTACTTCATCTGTGGAAAACATACAACTTCAACGGGGCATCGGCACTGCTTTGTACGGCTCATCGAGTATAGGAGGCGTTTTAAATCTGCAAACCATAGATTATTTTAAAAGGAAATTCATAGATTTAAATTCCGGTTTCGGAGATTATAATTCAAAACGTTACTCACTGGAATACTCATCCGGTCTGACAGAGAGCGGATTCGGATTTTACGGAAAATTTTCTAAAACCTCAACCGACGGATACAGAGACCAGTCATGGTCTGACCACTGGTCATATTTTCTCAGTGCCGGAAAAATGTTAGGTGAAAATTCAATTATAAAATTTAATATTTACGGTTCACCTATTAAAAATCACCTTGCGTATCTCGGGGTTACAAAAGATTATCTCGATGGTTCAGTTACAGGGAATCAATTGATTGACCGAAAATATAATTTTCTGACATATCCGAATGAATCTGATAATTATAATCAGCCGCATTACGAACTTATTTTTAATTTGCAGGCAAGTAAAAATCTTTATATTTCCAATACTTTCAATTATATGCGCGGTGAAGGATATTTTATAACAAATTTTCCGGCATCATACGGATATGATTTTAGTTATTTCAGGTTGAATCCTTTTTTTGTCTCGGATACGACGACATTTAATCCGAATTATTATCAACGCAATCCCGACGGAAGTTTTACCTATACACCCGGTAAAGGATATCAAATCGTACGAAGTGATATAGTAACAAATTTGTATGTGAATAATAATGATTACGGTTGGTACCCGAAAGTTCAATGGAATCATCTGAATGAAAAAGGGAATCTTGTAGTCGGTGGTGAATTAAGGTTACATAAGTCGGAGCATTACGGTGATGTGACATTCGGAGATGCATTGCCATCGGGCACTCCTGACAATTACAGGTATTATTATTTCAACGGTAAAAAAACAACGGCGTCAGCTTATGCAAATGAAATTTACAACGTTAATAAAAAACTGTCATTGATGGCTGGATTACAATTTGCCTATAATAAATATACAATCGAAAATAACGAATTCAATAATTATAACTTCAGTGTAGATTATAGTTTTTTAACTCCAAGGGCGGGACTTAATTATAACTTCAATAATAATTTCAGAGCATTCGTAAATTTTTCAATGGCAAAAAGGGAACCGAGGCTTAAAGATATTTACGATGCCGAAAATCTTGGCTCAAAACCAAATTTCAGGATTGTCGATACAGTAAATAATATTTATTCAGACCCGTTGGTTAAACCTGAAGAGATGCAGGATTACGAAGCAGGGTTAAGCTATTCATCGAATGTTTTAAAATCAAACCTGAATTTATATTTCATGAATTTCAAAAATGAAATAATAAATAATGGTCAGCTCGATAATGTCGGTCAACCTATAAACGGTAATGCAGGGAAATCTATACACGAAGGTATTGAATTCGAATTTGAATTTTCTCCGTTTAAAAATATTAAAAATTTGAAACCCGTTTCACCTTTGACTCTGACAGGTAATTTAACTCTATCCGACAATTTCTTTCAGGATTACAGGGAAGTTGCAGGAGCAGATTCGCTCGGAAATGTGATTTACGGAAATGATTATTCAGGTAATAAAATATTATTAAGTCCTCAATTAATCGGAAACCTTTCTTTAAATTATTATACTGATTTCGGAGTTGGATTTTTTATAAGCATGCAGCATATAGGAAAACAGTATCTTGATAACTCCGAGAACGAAAGAAAAAATCCGGACGCGAGAAATGTTCCGGGATATGTGGACAAGTTTATAAATCCTTATACTGTATTTAATGCGGGAGTAACGATAGATTTAATTCCGATACTAAACAGTAAAATGCTGAATAAATATTTTAAATCATTTGAAGCATCATTGAAAGTGAATAATATTTTCGATGTGTTATATGAAACAACGGGAAATGTAGACAGCTATGGAATTCCTTACTGGATACCGGCTGCGGAGAGGAATATGTTTATGAATCTAAAGATAGGGTTTTAATCGCTGATTATTTTGATTACACTGATTACACTGATTAGAGCAATTGGTGATTGTTTAGATTGGTTTTGTTCCTTTGATTTACGTAATCGCGGACACAGCTGTCCAAAATAAAAATGGAACTAAATTAATTATTTAATATTTTTTAGAATATCGACTTTTTTGGACATATTTAATTAGAATTAAAAACAGACCCCCCTATTTCTGTTCAAATAATTTTGTT